>Ga0247806_10000202_pt1 | contig 41469 bp, 35 predicted proteins | sample UWRJL059202B1_FD_179935 | JGI IMG/M metagenome (GOLD analysis project Ga0247806, IMG submission 179935) | Plant litter microbial communities from Arlington Agricultural Research Station in Wisconsin, United States - UWRJ-L059-202B-1 | ecosystem: Environmental > Terrestrial > Plant litter >... | reverse complement strand
GACCGCACAGCAATCGGTAAAAATAAAGCGCCTGCGGGCATAAAAGAAACGCTGGGGGATTTCCCGGCGCTGGGCAAAGCTGTACAGCAGCAATTTCCAAATGCGCAACTCGCAGCGATTAAAAATACGGGACATTTACCCCACATTGAATCCTACGATCAATTTATAAAGCCTTTGTTGTCGTTTCTAAAAGAATAAATTGGACAAACCAGACACATGCCATCAATCAAATTGGGGATGAATTGGTACAACCGGCCGCTTAAAAAGCGTTTTTTATAATTCTTGCAGATTATAATCCTCAGTTTAGGCTTTTGGCTGCGGCCTGTATTTTGATCTTATACAGGAAGCAAAGCACACATTCCGGCATAACTTCGGGATTCGCAATAAGACAGTTAACGCGCATACTGCTGAAAAGCAGGTGCTTTTCATGGTCGAGAAAGGGCAGGGACTCAGGTTCCTGCTCTTTTTTTTGCCATTTACGGAAGCTTACAAGCTTGTATAACTGAATGCATGACTCCCGCTTACAGTGGCATTGGCTTTGCCTGAACCAGCAGGAAATAAAACAGAAGTAATGACATTGGATAAAAATACAATCGATACCGTCAGGGATTTTGCGGATCGTGCACATGGAGATCAAACCCGGAAATATACCTATGATCCGTACATCGTACATCCTGTGCGGGTGATGGAAACCTGCTGCAACTACATCAACGACGTTTCGATGTGTGCTGCGGCGATCCTGCACGATGTGCTCGAAGATACGGAAGTGACGCGCGATGAACTCTATTTTTTCCTGCGTTCGGTCATGGATGTGGAAATGGCGGACAGGACCATTCGCCTCGTGGAAGAGCTGACGGACGTATACGTGGAGGAAAAGTTTCCCCATTTCGACCGCAAGCTGCGCAAATCGCTCGAAGCCATGCGCATGTCGCAGATCAGCAAAGATGCGCAAACGATCAAATATGCGGACATCATCGACAATTGTACGCGAATCGTGGAAGATGATCCCGCTTTTGCGAAAACTTATCTGAAAGAATGCCGGCGATTGCTTGAGAAAATGCGTGTCGGCCATCCTGATCTGCGTAGTCGTGCAGTGGAGCTGGTCAGCAGCCAGCTGGCGCGGATTGTCAGGATTCCCTGGCATGCGCAGGAAATGGCGCTTTCTGCGTACAGCATCAACAACTAACACAACGTAGATATCAGTCCCAAAAATAGCAATGGTAATCCATGGCGGTGCGACCACGGATTCGGATTTTATCCGAAAAAAAGGAGTTACTACAAATGTAGCAAAGTACGCAATTCAACGATCTGTTCCTGGCTTTCGAAAGCGGTTTTAGGCACGATGATCGGCTGATTCACGCCGAGGAACAAGTAGAAATAAGCGCCTGTTTCGACAAGCTGCCTGAAAGCGTTGAATTGAACAATTGCCTTTGAATCGGGCGTTTCGATGGTCAGTACTTCCGGGCCGAAAGTCAGCGTACGCTGTCCCAGCAAGATGAGATTCGCGGGATCCAGGAGCATTTTCCGCACACGCATGCGGTTGCCCAGCTGGATGATACGCGGTCCGGCGACCGCACATAAAATGCCGATCGCAATGAATACAACCGCCGTTGAAAAAAAGTATTTCAGGTTCGACAGATTGATCAGCACAACAAACAGGATAATTGCCAGCGGCAGGAAACGCGTCAGCAGACGGGACCATTTTTTATCTTCAGCTTCCCAAAGCAGGTAAAAGCTGAAATCGATGTAATCCTGGGCTGTTTGTTCGAAGCGAAGTGTCATTTTTTTAAAAAATTAGGCGCGTTGCGCGACCAAAAATAGATAATTCACGCCATTCCGGGAAATAATCAGCATAAATTTGAAATGGAACGCGTACTTTAGACTTTCCGACTTTATGACTGTTTAAGCGCGAACCCTTTCGCGATTCGACTAATCTGCCTATCTTTACAGTCAAATTCAAAACAATCATGGAAATTCCAAAGACGTACGAAGCTGGTAAAGCTGAAGAAAAATGGTATGCACATTGGTTGGAGAAAGGTTATTTCCACTCCGAGCCCGATGAGCGCGAAGCCTACACTGTATTGATCCCGCCGCCAAACGTCACCGGGGTCTTGCACATGGGGCACATGCTGAACAATACCATTCAGGACGTCCTGGTCAGAAAAGCACGCATGGAAGGCAAAAACGCCTGCTGGGTTCCGGGAACGGACCACGCATCCATCGCGACTGAAGCCAAGGTTGTTCAGAAGCTCCGCAAGGAAGGCATCCGCAAGGCGGACCTTACGCGTGAAGAGTTCCTGAAGCACGCTTTCGAATGGAAGGACAAACACGGCGGTATCATCCTCGAGCAGCTGAAAAGACTCGGTGCTTCCTGCGACTGGGAACGCACGAGTTTTACAATGGATCCGGAATACTCCGAGTCCGTACTCGACGTGTTCATCGACCTCTATAAAAAAGGAAAGATCTACCGCGGTGTGCGCATGGTCAACTGGGACCCGGAGGCTTTGACCGCTTTGTCCGATGAAGAAGTACTGCACAAGGAAGTGAATTCGAAACTGTTCCACGTTCGCTACAAGATTGCCGGTTCGGAAGACGAATGGCTGACAATTGCGACCACGCGTCCCGAAACGATCCTCGGCGACAGCGCGATCTGCATCAACCCGAATGACGCGCGTTACAAACATCTGCACGGCAAGCAGGCGATCGTTCCGATTGCCAACCGCACGATTCCGATCATCCTGGATGATTATGTAGACATGGAATTCGGTACAGGCTGCCTGAAAGTTACGCCGGCGCACGATACGAATGACTACGACCTCGGTAAAAAGCACCAGCTCGAAACGATCGACATCATGAATGACAACGGTACGCTGAATGCGCATGGTTTGCATTACGAAGGTCAGGACCGTTTCGAGGTACGCAAGGCGATCGAGAAAGAACTCTACGACAAAGGTTACCTCGTGAAAACAGAGGACCACATCAATAAGATCGGCTTTTCAGAAAGAACGGATGCCGTGATCGAGCCGAGATTGTCGCTCCAGTGGTTCGTGAGCATGAAAGAGCTTGCGCAGCCGGCATTGGACAATGTGATGAACGGCAACATCAGCTTTTATCCCGATAATCTCAAGAATACGTACCGTCACTGGATGGAGAACGTCAAGGACTGGTGCATTTCGCGTCAGTTGTGGTGGGGACACCAGATCCCGGCCTGGTTCTACGGTACCGGGACGGAAGATTTCGTGGTTTCCAAAACACAGGAAGAAGCGCTGGTACTGGCGACTGAAAAAGCAGGTCGTACGATTACTGCTGCCGATCTGAAGCGGGACGAAGATGTACTCGATACCTGGTTCTCGAGCTGGTTGTGGCCGATTTCGGTTTTCAACGGGTTGACCAGACCGGGCAACGCAGAGATTAAATATTACTATCCGTCCAACGACCTCGTAACGGCACCGGAGATTATGTTCTTCTGGGTCGCGCGCATGATCATTGCGGGTTACGAATATTTGGGAGACCTGCCGTTCAAAAATGTATATTATACAGGCATTGTACGCGATAAACTCGGACGCAAAATGTCCAAATCATTGGGGAACTCGCCGGATCCGATCGATCTGATCGAGAAATTCGGTGCAGACGGCGTGCGCGTTGGGATCCTGATCTCCTCGCCGGCCGGGAATGATTTGCCGTTCGACACCAGCCAGTGCGAGCAGGGCAGGAACTTTACCAACAAAGTATGGAACGCGTTCCGACTCGTGAAATCCTGGGAAGTAAGGGACATCGAGCAGCCAAAAGCTTCCATCAAGGCCATCGAATGGTTTGAGTCAAAATTCAATGCAGCCTTGACAGAGATCAATGAATCCTTCGATAAATTCAGGATCTCAGAAGCGCTGATGGGCATTTACAAGCTTGTTTGGGACGATTTCTGTGCCTGGTACCTCGAGATGATCAAACCTGGTTATGAGCAGCCAATCGATGCAGCTACTTTGGAAGCGACGATCGGTTTCTTTGAGCGTCTGCTGAAGATCATGCAGCCGTTCACACCTTTCGTATCCGAAGAGCTCTGGCACCTTTTACGCGAAAGACAAGCTGGCGACGATATCGTGATCGCAGCATGGCCAACCGTTGGAGCTATCGATGAAAACGTGTTGAAAGGATTCAAGGTGGCAGAAGAGACGATTATTCACATCCGCAACATCCGCAAGCAGAATAACATCGCCAACAAGGTAAAAATGGACCTGTGGATCAAAAAGAATAAGGAAACAGATGCATCCTGGGACACGGTGATCCTGAAAATGGGGAACCTGAGCCAGTTCGAGTACACGACCGAAAAAGTCAGCAATGCATACTCTTTCCTCGTAAATGCGAACGAATTTTTCATTCCTTTCGGTGACAACATCGATCTCGATGCGGAACGTGCGAAAATCGAAGAAGACCTGACCTATACGCAGGGATTCCTGACTTCCGTACAGAAAAAGCTACAGAATGAGAAGTTCGTGGCCGGCGCACCGGAACAGGTATTGGCCAGCGAGCGCAAGAAAGAAGCAGATGCTTTGCAGAAGATCGGGATCCTGCAGGAGAAGCTGAGCAGCTTGAATTAAGCTTCATAAAAACAAAAGATACAAGGCACAGGGGATTTTCCTTTGTGCCTTTTTTGATTAATGGATCAGCCGGAACGTTAGATTAATCCTGCCACCCGCGACCTGTTTCGTCTTCGCGATCTGGTGTTTCCAGTAATGCTGCATTTCGCCGCCCATGACCAGCAGGCTGCCCGATTGTAATTGGTATTTGAGCTGTTCCCGTGTTGTTTCGTGCCGGATGTCGAAACGGCGTACAGCGCCAAGACTCAGCGAAGCGATCACAGGATTTTTGCCCAGTTCTTTTTCATTGTCCGCGTGCCAGCCATTGCTGTCCTGACCATCCCGGTAGAAATTTGCGAGCACGCTGTTGAAAGTTTGACTGCAGGCCTGCTCAATGCGTGTTTTCAATTCCAGCAACAAAGGCGTGAAAGGCCGCACATGCAGTTTTTTGCCCGAATAGCCATAGGATTGCAGGTTTTCCGCATAAAAAGCTTCGAGCCGCGGCGTAGCATAGGTCTTTCCAAACAAGGTGATTTCCCCGCTTTCCCAGTCCAGCTCGTTTTTCAGGCTGTCGTACAGATCAGCAGCTTCCTGCGGATCGAGGAAACCGGCATCGTATTGGATCCAGGCGTTTGGAAGATCGATTTGTTCCATGATCTAAAATAAGGAAAATACATCGGGAAAGCAAAGCAGATCTTTTAGCGATGTATCGTGCTGCTTAAAGAAATGCAATTAGCTTCCTCCCTGGCCGGGGGAGGATAGAGGAGGGTGGGGCGCAGGAATCTTCATTTTCAGAATTTACTGTTGCGAAGCTGGACCCGTCAGGAGAAGCCCTTGGACTTTCCAGGTTTTGACTTTATATATAACCAACGATATCATAGGTCACATACCCAACCCATTCCTTGATCAATCCATTCCACTCCGTGAAGGTGGAAACATCCGGGATCAGCAATTGCTCCCAGTAAAACGAACGTTTGGGACCTGTGTACAGATCTGTTGAAAACACATTGCAGGCCAGTCCGCGCTTGTCGAAGCAAGCTTTTGCACGGCGCATGTGCCTTCCGGAAGTGATCAGCAGGCATTTCTGGATGTGCGGGTAGGAGCGGACCAGGATTTTTTGCGTTTCGAGCGCATTCTCATACGTATTTCTCGAGACTGTCTCGGCGATGAGGTCCTTTTCAGGAATTCCCCAGCCGATGAGTACCTCCTTCATTTGTTTCGCTTCTTCGAGTCCGCGGTCGGTAATGTAGCCGGAAGCGCCGGAGATCAGGATCTTTTTGATCTTGCCTTTTTTATAGAGTGTAATCGCCTGCCAGATACGATCGCCGCCGCGGCGCAGGCTCAGTGCATCGAGATCAGCATTGTATTCCGCCATACCGCCGAGCACGATGCCGATTTCATAGTGCCCGACATCTTCGATGCGTGTGCCGTGTACTTCCCAGAGCCTGCAAAATTCATTGTAAATAAAGGTGTTGCTGAAGAACAGGAAGATTACAAAGGCAGAGATTTTGGCGCGTTTTTTCCATTTTGCATTCGGCCAGAAAAAATAAATCAGCAATGCAAAAATGAACCACACAAAAGGGGATAAGAGGAACAACAGGAGTTTGGACAGGTAAAAAAACATAAACCGAAAGTTGAAGTCAAAAAAAAGACCGCTCAAAACTGAACGGTCTTCCAAAAATATAAGAATGCTTATTTCGCTTGCGCGTGTACAAAGCTGCGTTTTTCTTTGATACGGGCAGATTTACCAGTTCTCTCACGGAAGTAGAAAATACGTGCACGACGAACCATACCTCTTTTGTTTACAACGATCTGGTCAACGAAAGGAGAAGCGATCGGGAAGATACGCTCAACACCAATGTTACCTGACATTTTACGTACTGTAAAAGTTTCAGTAGCACCTGAACCGCGACGTTGCAAAACAACACCCTGGTACTGCTGAATACGTTCTTTCGCACCCTCTTTAATTTTGTATGAAACGGTAACGGTATCCCCGCTCTTGAAGTTTGGGAAATTTTTAACCTCTACCAGTTCATTTTGAAGTTCTCTAATGATATCCATGACTCTTAATTTCTTTATAATCTGACCGTAAAACGGGGTGCAATATTACAAATAATTTCTTAAATAGTAATCAATGCACTTACTTTTTCTGAAAATTTCTATTCAGAAGCGCAAATATACACTTTTTGCCTGAAATTTGCGGATAGAAAACGGCTTTTTGCGACCTGTTAAACGATTTTCCGGAATCTGTAGCCTGAACTGTGAAAAGTTCCACATTTCAATTAACTTTAAATGCTGAATAAATGATGATATGAAAAAATACACTTTACTGACTTGCCTCGCGGCAGGATTGTTTGCCCTGTTGATCTCCTGCAGCAACCGCGAAGAAGAAAAAGCGATTGTGCTGAACAACGAGGGAATTGCGATGAACGAGCGCACGAACTTCTCAGGGGCACTGCTGAAGTTCCGCGAAGCGATCAACCTGGCGCGTACAGCGGAGACGAAATCCAATACCTACCGCAACATGGCCGTCACGTTTTACAACCTCGATGAGCTCGATTCATCCAGGTATTATTCGAAGCGCGGTTATGAAGCGGCCGACAAAGATTCCTATTACTACTATATCAACAAAGCAGAATACCAGCTGATGTCCAATAAAACCGGCGAAGCGATCCAGCTGCTGGAAAAGGCGAAGCAGGAACGCGACGAAATGGAGGTGTACAATAACCTCAGCCTCATCTACAGCGGCGAGTACGGCGAACAATATGTGAACCCGGCCAAAGCGTTGAAAAATGCATTGAAAGCTTATGAGTTGGATCCTGCACCTGCGTTGGAGGAACAGTTGGCGGGTATTTATTTCATGCAGGACAATTATTCAAAAGCATTGGAGCATTATGCCATGCTGATGAAGCGTTTCCCGGAGGTTCAGCTCTATAAGTTTTATACGGGTCAGTCCATGATGTTTGGCGGCCAGGAAGACAAAGGTTTGGCGCTGATGGAAGAAGCCGCGGCGCGAGACGATGAATGTCGCCAGATGTTGCACGACGTGATCGATTACGCAGAAGAATAGGTCTGTTTCCGGGGGACATTGGAAGGCCATTTTTCCGGCGCGTGAAAAATAATTTTGCGGGATAAAAGCAGGATGGCAGAATAAGTTTAATTTCGCCTTCCGGGAGACGGTCAGCGACAGCAATACCGGAATGAAAAGAAGGCATGGAAAAGAAATGGATAGGAAGAAAAGACAAAGCTGATCTTCCGGATTTTGGATTGGAGAATGTATCGGTGAAGATCGACAGCGGGGCTTATTCCTGCTCCATTCATTGCGAATCTATCCGGGAAGTGGACCAGGACGGGAAAAAAGTGCTGGAAGTCGTTTTTGTCGATACCGAACATCCAGATGCGGCCAACAGGTGCTATTTTGAGAAGTTCCGTACAAAAAAAGTCCGCAGCTCTAACGGACACCTGCAGGAACGTTACCTGATCGTTGGTAAAATAGTCCTGTTCGGCGAAACGTACCAGGCTGATTTTTCACTGACACAGCGCAACGGATTGCGCAATCCCATCCTGCTCGGCAGAAAATTGCTGAATAAGAATTTCATCATCGATACGACCCTCGTGAATGTTTCCTACAAACAGAAGCAGAAACAAAAACAGCATTGAAAGAACATATTTTGAACACCCATATCCGCTTATAGAAATGAAAATAGCCATCCTATCCAGGAATCCCGCACTGTATTCTACCAGCAGACTGGTGGAAGCAGCAGAAGCACGCGGACACGAAGCGCACGTCATCGATCACCTGCGCTGCAATATCGAGATCGAGAAAAGCGGACCGTCTTTGTATTATGACGGCAGGTATTTAAAGGATTTCGATGCGGTTATCCCGAGGATCGGTGCTTCCGTGACTTTTTACGGTACGGCGGTCGTCAGGCAATTTGAAATGATGAAAGTATTTGCGGCCGTTGGCTCGCGGGGCATTGTGCATTCGCGCGATAAGCTCCGTTGCCTGCAGGTATTGTCCAAGGAAGGAATCGGATTACCGAAAACAGTATTTACAAACTACTCCCGCAATGTCGAGCACGTAGTGGAATCAGCGGGTGGTGCACCTGTTGTCCTGAAATTGCTGGAAGGAACACAGGGATTGGGCGTCGTGCTTGCAGAAAACCAGAATGCGGCACAATCCGTACTGGAAGCTTTCAACGGACTCAAAGCGCGCGTGATCGTACAGGAGTTTATCCGCGAAGCGAAAGGAGCGGATATCCGTGCTTTTGTTGTGGATGGAAAAGTCGTCGGGGCGATGAAACGCCAGGGCAAAGAAGGGGAATTCAGATCTAATCTTCACCGCGGAGGCTCTTCGCGCATCATTGAATTGACAGAAGAAGAACACGAAATTGCGATCCGCGCAGCAGCAGCTGTTGGATTGGGCATTGCAGGCGTGGACATGCTGCAATCGGGCAGAGGTCCGCTTGTACTCGAGGTCAATTCTTCTCCGGGCTTGCAGGGAATCGAAAAAACGACCGGTACGGATATCGCCGGACAAATCATCCAATATATCGAGAAGAACACGCAGAAATAAGCATACCGACCGAAGAGGTCGCAAGGAAGATTGTTTTGTAATTGTTCAATTTTAAAGGAATCAGATGCAACCGAGAAAGAAACTGGTAATACTGGGAACAGAAATTTTACCCGGAAAAGGAGCGGAATTAAACCTCGATGTGGCCAAGCTGCACACAAGCACGCCGATCCAGGTTCCTGTCATCGTACACCGCGCGAAGGAAGACGGCCCGGTTTTATTGCTGATGGCCGGTATGCACGGCGACGAGATCAACGGCATGGAAGTCATCCGCCGCATCATCCGCAAAGGGATCAACAAGCCCAATGCGGGAACAGTAATCTGCATCCCGGTGTTCAATATTTTCGGTTTCCTGAACGTTTCCCGTGAATTGCCCGATGGCCGCGACCTCAACCGCAGTTTCCCGGGATCGAATTCCGGATCGCTGGCGAGCCAGTTTGCGTATCATTTTATGAAGGAGATTGCGCCTTTTGTAGATTATGTGATCGACTTTCATACAGGATCGGCGCAGCGCAACAACAGTCCGCAGATCCGTTGTGTGTTCAGCGATCAGGACAGCCTGGCACTCGCGAAGGTCTTCAATCCGCCGTTCATCATACATTCTTCTTACATCTCTAAATCGGTCCGCGAAGCGATGAACAAGCGGGGCAAGAAAATTCTGCTTTTTGAAGGCGGTAAAACGAACTCCATCGAGGAAACGGTTGTCAATGAAGGACTCGAAGGTGTCAAAAGGATCATGGAACACCTCGATATGCGCAATTTCAAGGCTGATAAAACAGAGCAGCGAGAGCCGGTCATGATCCGGTATTCCCGCTGGTTGCGCGCGTCCCATTCCGGGATGTTCTGTCTACAGGTGGAAAATGGCGCCCATGTTTCTGCCGGTACGGTACTGGGGATCATCACCGATCCGTTCGGGAAAATCGAGCGCAAGGTCAAGGCCACGATCGATGGCTATGTATTTTGTGTCAATGAAACACCTGTCGTCAATAAGGGAGATGCCCTTTTCCACATAGGGGCGGGGATGGCGTAGGTAAATCTATAATCTGTTCAATTACATGTATCGGGTAATTTTGCATTTTATAGCGCCTGATCGGTCTTTAGGCCATAGTTTCCTTGCGGACATGCACGTTTTCAGTCAGGTGTTGCCACGCTTCTTCGTCGCCTGTCACAACCTGCTTCATCCGGCGTGCCGCTGCGGTAAGCTGTCGTCCTTCGCCCGGGCGTAAAAATAGCCGTTGCTTAACCGTTAGCAACGCTTACGCCCCAGCAAATACAGGTGTCCCAGAAAATAAATTACACATCTTCCGAATGCGATGGCGGCAGGATCGTCGGTACCTTGGTTACGCGGTCATTCAAAACAATGCTACCAGTCACAGCGACATTCAACGAAGAATTGCCCGGCAGCCGCACGAGAAAATGACATTTATCGCGTACCTCCTGTGGCAAACCAAGGTCTTCAGATCCCAACAGATAGATCGCCCTTTTGGGGTGTTGAAAATCGGCCAGCGGAACGGCGTTTTCATCGATCTCCACGCCAACCAGGCGGCAATCGTGCGGAATATTATTCAGCAGATCTTCCATATCCGGATAATGAAAAAGCGGAATGCGCGACCACGCACGCACGACATCCGACGTCTGCTTTTTGTACTTTTTGCCAACCGTAAAAATATACGCCGATCCAAGTACGTAGGCCGACCTCCAAAGTGTTCCGATATTGTGTTCCGTCTTGTGCTTGTAAATGCCGATTGCACAATAACCGTGAATGTTCTTTGTTTTCATGCTGCAAACTTAAGGAAAGATTTCCGAAGGCGAATTCATATCTTTGCAGGCTTATAAAAGATTGAAATATGGAATTTATTGATGCAGCTCTGGATGATTATGTTTGCGCACATACAAGCGAAGAAACCGATTTACTGTATGCGCTGAACAGGCAAACACATCTCAAGGTCCTGCAACCGCGCATGTTGAGCGGGCATTTTCAGGGCCGGCTCCTCAGCATGATCTCCCACATGATCCGGCCGCAACGTGTACTTGAGCTCGGTACCTATACGGGATATTCGGCGCTTTGCCTCCTCGAAGGGCTTCAGCCAGGCGGAAAGATCACGACGATCGACCGCAACGAAGAGTTGGAGGAATTGGTCCGGGAATATGTCGCGAAAGCCGGTGCCGAAGCGCAGGTCGAATACATCGTTGGCGATGCAATGGAAATCGTGCCGAAGCTCAAAGAACAATTCGACCTCGTTTTTATCGATGCCGACAAGGAAAATTACTGCAATTATTACGACCTCGTTTTCAACCTCGTGAAACCGGGCGGATACATCCTGGCCGACAATGTACTCTGGTCCGGGAAGGTGGTCAATGCTTACGAAGCCGCTGACCGCGACACGCGCATCCTGATGGACTACAACCGCATGGTGAATGAAGATCCGCGCGTGGAGAATATTTTGCTACCGGTCCGCGATGGACTGATGTTGGCGAGAAAAAAATAGTTAAGTGCGACACAATCTGGTATTTTCCAATGAACGAAAATCACTAGATTTGCACGCCTGAAAAAATACGAAACATGAAAAACATAGAGGAATTATTCGGACTCAATTACAAAGACATCAACCAGCTCGTTGTGCGTTGGGGAACAAACCTGCTGATCACAATCGTGATCTTTGTCGTTGGTTTCTGGATCGCGAAAATGGCATCACAAGGCTTGCGCCGCATCCTGCGCAGAAGCAGTACAGATGAAGGTCTGGTAACTTTCCTGACGAGCTTGACCTCGATTGCCCTGAAAGTATTGGTCATCATTACCGGTATCAACCAGCTGGGTATCGAAATGACTTCTTTTGTGGCCATCCTCGGAGCCGCGGGCCTTGCTATCGGTATGGCTTTTTCCGGGACACTTTCGAATTTTGCAGGTGGTGTCATGATCCTTGCATTCAAACCGTTTAAGGTGGGCGATACAATCCTGACGCAGGGCATGCAGGGGAAAGTCAGCGAAATCCAGATCTTCAATACCTATCTCCATACTTCAGACAACAAGGTAATCATCCTGCCGAATGGGCCTGTAGCGAACGGAAATATCACGAATTTCACACGGGAGGACAAGCGCAGGCTCGATTTGCATTTTGCGATTTCTTATGGCGACAACCTGAAGACCGTCAAAGACCTGTTGACCACTTTTATTGCGAAAGATGAACGCATTTTGAAAGATCCGGCGCCTTTTATCGGTGTTGGCGCAATGACAGATACTGCGGTGAACCTCTTGGTACAGGTCTGGACCAATACGCATGACCTGACCGCGGTGACGCACGACATGAACGAATGGGCGTATGAAGAATTCCTGAAAGCCGGGATTCACCTGCCGGAGCCACCTGTATCGGGGCCTACACCTGCCTAAACCAGTTGAAATGAGTGAAATTGCAATTCAGGATTCACGGCTGATCCAGGCTTATATCAGAAATAACGCATTCGGACGTTTGCTCGGTATGGATTTTCACATCCCTGCGGCAGGAAAAGTCGTGTATACAATCGAAATCATGCCGGAACACCTCGCAACGCCATTGGCAGCGCACGGTGGTTTGATTGCGTCGTTGATAGATGGTGCGCTCGGCATTGCAGCGCTCAGTTCCGTTTGTCTCGACGGAAAAATCGTCTCCACGATCGAAATGGGTTTGAAATTCCTCGCCCCTGCGCGCGCAGGCGACGTATTGACCGCCCACGGACAAATCGTCTCCAAAGGAAACCGCATCCTCTTTTCAGAAGCAAAGATTTACAACCAGCAGGAGCAGCTCATTGCGATCGGCAACGGCACATTCAATGCCTATCCGATGGAAAAAGCGGGCTACTGATAAAATCTGAGGTCTAAAGCCACAAGTCGGAAAGTAAAGATTGTTTCACTATTTATAATCGCATAGCTACGCAATAGAATAAATAGCGACTGAATCAGTTTTAACCAGGATTTTGACTAAAAAAGCTCCTGCAACTCTCTTTTCAGGAAATCCGTCGTGATCTCTGTAGGCAATTTGCCGACTTCAGCCGAGATCTCGAAGATCTTTGCGCTGAGATCAAGTCCCATAGAAGTTGGCCCCATCTGACGTCCCGCCAGGTTAATGATTTTTACAGTTTCTTCTTTTGAATTGCGGACCAGGTCCCAGGCATTCGGAGAGATAAAAAGCTGCTGGGCAACATTGTGGTCGTATTCCTCGCGAATCGCTTTCAAAAGCTCAGCCTGTAACATGTTGGCCGGCAAACCCGGATTGTGCAGACGCATCACGAGCGAGTTAGGGGAGATGCGCTCCATCAGCAGCACCGCACGCTGGTAAGCTTCCACGCGGCTGGGCAGGAAAAAGGATTGGCGCTCTTTTTTCAGCTCGATCTGCAAATGCCTGATTTCTTTTTCGCTCTGCTTGCGCAAAAACAGTAAAACAGTCATAAATACGGCGCCTGCCGGTAAAATAATCAGGGCAATCTGAAATAAAGCATCCATGTTTCTTAGTTTTTAACAAAGATAAAATTCAATTCCGATGAAAAAGTAACAAGCCGTAAATTTTTAACCGAAGGAGCGCAGCTGCCAGTAAACTTCCAACAGCGTTAGGAATCCAGTTTAAGGGTGTTTATCGCGTCATAATTTTCGGTACAACTTCAATTAAATGTCGTAATTTTAGCGGCAATAATCATTAATTCAAAACCAATGAAAAACACAAAGATTTACGGAATTGCAGGTGCAGTTATTTTTTCAGTATTGACCATGACCACACAGGCACAAACCGTTAAAACCCCGGCTCCAAGCCCGGCTCAAACGATCAAGCAAAGTTTTGCCCTCGGCGAAGTAACCGTTGATTATTCCCGTCCATCCGTTAAAGGCCGCGTTGTTTTCGGTGATGTTGTTCCTTTCGGAAAAACATGGCGTACAGGTGCAAACGGCGCTACAAAGATCACTTTTACCGAAGACGTTAAATTCGAAGGAAAAGACGTAAAAGCAGGAACCTATGCTATTTACACCGTTCCAAACAAAGACAGCTGGGAAGTGATGTTGTACACAGACCTGACCATCGGTGGAAATGTAGCAAGCTACAAGGCAGAGAACGAATTGTTGCGTGTGAAAGTTACGCCAACTGCATTGCCTGCAAAAGTAGAGACTTTCACGATCAATTTTGCAGACGTTACGGCTACTGCCACGACACTCGAATTGTTGTGGGACAAAACACGCGTTCCTGTGAAAATTACCGCTGAGATCGACGCGAAGATCATGAAGAACATCGAAACGTCTATGGCGACAGATGCAAGACCATACTTCCAGTCTGCTTCTTATTACTATGAGAACAACAAAGACCTGAAACAAGCGCTTGTATGGGCCAACAAAGCAGTAGAGCTGAACCCGTCTGCATTCTGGATCATGTTGCTGAAAGCACGTATCGAACTGAAATTGAACGACAAGACAGCTGCGATCGCGAGCGCTGAAAAAACAGTGGTACTTGCGAAAGAGGCACAGAACGATGACTATGTAAAAATGGGCAACGACCTGATCGCTGAAGCGAAAAAGAAATAAGCAGTATACAATGGCTGATACGAAGGGCTTCTGGTAACAGGGAGCCCTTTTTTGATGCGGATAATTGCCTATGCCGAAAGACGATCGATCTAAGTTGCTGCGAACTAACCGCTATTCAGTACTTTCCAGCTTTATTTCAAACCTTTTCGCTTTAGTCAACGTCTTTTAAAAGCAGAAAAAATAAAGCATGACGAACATTATACCGACCCATAGGTTTGAAACGCCAGACCCCGTGCGCATTCCCGTGCGGTACGACACGTTGCAGGTAACCAACCAATACGACTTCTCTGTCGCACACCGGCATGGCTATTTTGAATTGTTCTTTTTCACGAAAGGCGGCGGTAAGCATTTGATCGATTTCAAGGCCTTTGAGGTCGAAGATCACAGCATACATCTTGTAGGTCCCGGACAAATCCATTTGCTGCAACGCGTGCCGGATTCATACGGTGCAGTCATTCATTTTTCGACAGACCTGCTGGAAGGCATGCGAAGCGCTATCGTTCATTCGCCGTTTTTACACAATTCCACGGTTCCGTCTGTAGCGCTGACAGAAGCGGAATACACCGAAATGCAATGGCTGCTCGACCGCTTGCAGCAGGAATCGGTCCGTAAACCGGTACATGCGGAGCTGATGAAAAGTTACGCGGTTGTGATCGTCCTGAAATACCTCCAGCTGATGGAAAGCAGATTTCCTGAGCTGACCGGCGTTGTTTCCGATACCTTCAATGATTTCAGGCTGCTGGCTGAAAAGGAATTTGTACAGCACCACGCACCTGCTTATTATGCTGAAAAACTGAATATCACGGAAGGACAGCTTCAGAAATTGTGCTTAAAATGTACGGGGCATTCCACCGCGGATTACCTGAAGAGACGCATGTTACTCGAAGCCAAACGCCTGTTGTTCAATTCGAGCCGCAGCATCAAGGAAATCGCTTACGAGCTCGGATTTGAAGATCCGTCCTACTTCAACCGGTTCTTCCGGAAGAACACGAGCCATACACCGAAAGAATTCCGCGAAGCAAATGGTGCATAAGAATGGCTTTAGGACTTGACAAGCCCGCTACGCATACCGGTAAAAGAAAGTCCCCACGCAATTCCCATCACGAGCAAACAGCCGATCAGGTTAAACCACAAATAAGCCGTGACTTCATTGTACCAGCAGAACACAACAAATATTTCTGCAATGATCGCGGCATAAAAGACAGCTGGGCCATTGGCGCGTTTGATAAAGAATGCAACGAGGAAAATGCCGAGGATCGTTCCATAAAACAAAGATCCGAGCACGTTGACCGCCTCAATCAGGTTCCCGAGCCTGCTTGCATACAAGCCAACGACGATACAAAACAAGCCCCAGAGTACCGTTGCCCAACGCGAAGCAGACAGGTATTTATAATCTGATGCGGTGGTGTTGATGAAGCGTTTATACATGTCCACGATACTGGTGGAAGCAAGGGAGTTCAATCCGCTCGCGGTTGATCCCATGGAAGCCAGCAGAATGATCGCGATCAGCAGCCCGACAAGCCCGTGGGGCAGGTAAGTCGTTACAAACGTCAGGAAAATGTAATTGGTATCATTCGTATCCGCCTTCGGATCATTTTTTTGCATCAGCTCAATACCAGCCTTGCGGATATCCGTCGCCTGACCGTCCGTTGCCTGCAATTGTGCCTGCGCGGATTTGATCTCACCGGTTTCATCCTTGTCGAGGGCAACGACGAGTTGCTGCACATGTTGCTGTTTGGTGGCATTGACACGCTTGTAATCGGATTCGAGCTGCTGATAATCCTGTTTGTAGCTGCTGTTCTCAATCTTTTGGACCTCTGTTTCATTAAAGAACATCGGCGGACTGTTGTATTGATAAAACGCAAAAACGAGTGTTCCGATCATTAAGATCGAAAACTGCATCGGGATCTTGACAAGTCCATTGAAGATCAGTCCCAAACGGCTTTCGCGTACGGATTTCCCCGTCAGGTATCTGCCCACCTGCGACTGATCGGTCCCGAAATAGGAAAGCTGCAGGAAAAAACCGCCGATGATGCCCGACCATACATTGTAATTGTTGTGCAGATCGAAATGTGTATCGATCGCGTTCAGCCGGTCCATTTTTCCGGCGATGTGCAGCGCATCGGTAAATCCAATGTCGGCCGGCAGCAAATGCACAACCATGTATCCGGCCATGAAAAGCCCGGCAAAGATGATCGCCATCTGGAACATCTGGGTATAGGAAACGGCTTTCGTTCCGCCGTAAACCGTATAGCAGATGACGACGCCGCCGGTGAAGACCGTCGTGTAAGTGATGTCTAAGTGCAGGATCGTCGACAATACAATCGCCGGTGCATAAAGCGTAATCCCTGTCGAAAGCCCGCGCTGGATCAGGAAAAGTGAAGCCGTCAGCGTTCGGGTGCGCACATCGAAACGCTTTTCGAGGTATTCGTAAGCAGTATAGACATTGACCTTGCGGAAGATGGGGATGAATGTCGTGCAAATCACGATCATCGCGAGCGGCAAACCGAAATAGAACTGCACGAAGCGCATACCATCGCTGTAACCTAGTCCGGGGGCCGACAAGAACGTGATCGCGCTGGCTTGTGTGGCCATGACGGAAAGTCCAACCTGGTACCACGGCAATTGCTGATCGGCCAGGAGATAAGCATCGATATTTTTAGCGCCGCGGCTTTTCCAGAGTCCGTAAACAACGATCAGCAACAAAGTAATTCCAAGTACAAGCCAGTCAGTAAGATTCATTCAAAATGTTTCGTAAATAGATAAAACAGCACGATCAGGGTCACAAGCGTAACCACGAGTAAAGCATAAAGTCGCTTCCAGTTGCCGGGATATTGCGGGTCTTCAGACATCCAATTAATGTTTAGGCAAGCTCAGCAGGTTCACAAAAAGGCGGTAAGCACCCGGAACGCCCGCAGGCAATTCGCGGAAGAAAGCCAGGCCTGTGTACACAAAATTCCCTTTCCCGTAGCTTGTTACGAGCAAACTTCCCGTCAGGTCTTTTTCATTTGGATCGTGCATCGACAACAAAGAAGTATAGTGGGAATCTACCTCTGAAGCGAAGTAAATGCCGCGTTCCTGCACCCAGTTTGAGAAATCAGCTGCAGTGATCGGATTCGGGGATACGAAAGCCGGATGTGCCGGATCCAACAGCTCGACAGCCGCTGTTTCATCCGTCACGCGGTCGCGTGTGATCGCGAATGGGTAGGGTCCGATATTCGCGAGCAGCGGCCCGATGCGGTTGTTGGTATTGTACTGCACAACGAGGTTTCCTCCTTGCTCCACATATGCCATGAGGCGCGGGTAATGTGCCTGCAAGCGTTCGTTGACATTGTAGGCACGCACGCCGGTAACGATTGCGTCGTATGCGGAAAGGTCGCTATTGCTCAGTAATTCGTCCGTCAATTCTGTCACGGTGTAGCCGATCTGGCTCAGGCAAGCTGCTACATCGTCTCCTGCGCCGGGGATATAACCGATGCGTTTGCCGGTTCTTTGCAGGGAAACGCGGGTCAGCGTAGCTTCTGCTTCCTGGAGGATGAACTGGTAAGGAATGTGATCATATTCGATGCGGTGGATGCTTTGGTGATAGTTTTTTCCATTCACAAGGGCCGAAACGGAGATCTTGCCGGAAATAGCGAGGGGCGTCGGAACAATTGTGATTTCAAAGATCTTTTCTTCGTTGCGCGCCTTCAGCTGGAAATGGCGGTCGCCGGGGAGGATTTTCCAGCCTGCCGGAACCTGGACATCGATGTCACCTTCGACAGCAGCCTGGTTAGCTTTAACGGTTAATAGGATCTTTTTCGGCTGATCGTCGCTCGATACATATACTTTCTCGCCCGGATTCAGCGTTACCGCAGGCAATATTTCAAGTGCACGGTACACTTCTCCTTTGACAGGGTCTGTGTATTTGTAAACGACATCGCGTGTGACGTTCAGTTGCAGGTCCGCGATGCGAATGTCAAACGTAACATTTGCTGCCGCTGCATTTTCGGGTTTCCCGATCAGGAAACGGTCGTGCACGGAATACAATCCAGGTGTATGTTTCTCCTGCAACCAGTATGGATTGGAGTAGGAGAGGTCAGCCGATGGATGGGCCGTATGCCTGAATGTATACAATTCATTGTTTTTCAGTTGCAGGTTCAAAGCACTGTCCTGTTGCAGGTAGCGGATGCCTTTCAAAGTCACCGGGAAACGGTTGCGGCTGAGCACCTGAACGGTCAAAGGCAGGTCCTGGCCCGGAATGGCTGTATAGTCTTTTGCAGTTGCTTCGAGCCAGATGCCGGCGCAGGCCAGTAACAGGTCTTCGGTTTCGTGTAGCTTTTGCTTTTTCCAGTAATTGGTCAGCGGATCTTTCGCGTCGAGCGCAATCAGGAGTTTGTGCAGTTGTACGAGACCTTCCACGCTGTTTTCAGGGTGCAGGTCATCAAAATTGGTGAGGATGGAAGCCAGTTTTTTGTGGATCGCTCCGCCGGCAGGTAATCTTTTCCAGCTGAGGTTGATACCGTCAAACAAGCTGTTCGTAGCTGTTTCTCCGCCAAGCTGCTTGAAATATTCGATCGCTTCGCCACGTGTTTTCGCGGAGCCGAATCCCTGGCTTTTGTGCATCGAACGGCTTTCTGCGGCAATTTCTCCATAGGATTTTCCGAGCAAAGGGTTGAAATTACCCACATCGATCTTCAATTGGTCGGCAGCAGTCGTGTTAACAGTTCCGAAATTAAAGGTATTCCAGAAAATGCGTTTGGCCTGCCACACTTCCGTATAGCGCAATTGCTCCGGAAAGCGGTTGGGATCGGCCGCAGCTGTGAATGCTTCCTGGGCGAGGATTGCAGAAGCCGTGTGGTGTCCGTGACCGCCTTCCCCGGTGGTAGGGAATCGGCAGATCAGCACATCGGGCTTGAAACGGCGGATCGTCCAGACGACGTCCGCGAGGATGCTGTCCTTGTTCCAGATGCCGAAAGTTTCGTCCGGACCTTTGGAGAATCCGAAATCGTTGGCGCGCGTAAAGAATTGTTCTGCGCCGTCTACGCTGCGCGCAGCAAGCAATTCGTGCGTGCGGATCAAGCCAAGCGGCGAGCCTTGTTCCTTGCCGATGAGGTTTTGTCCGCCATCACCGCGGGTCAGCGACAAATAGCCGGTGCGCAGCTTTTGCTCGTTGGCGAGGTAAGCCAAAAGGCGCGTATTTTCGTCGTCGGGATGTGCGGCGATATACAATACCGAGCCGACGGTGTTGAGCTTGTGCAGTCGTTGCAGGATCTCCGAAGAGGAAGCCTGGCTGCTCGTTTGAGCGATGGTTCCCTGGAAAATGAAAAGTGTGCAGGAAATGAATGTGGCGATGCGTTTCATGAAATGTGTTGAAAATTTGAAGTACAAGTATACTTATTTCTCACGGCCCGCATACCGGAATAAATGTCACAAACTTGTTAAAGTTTGAAATCCTGAGGTGGCAAATGTCGGCCGGAAACGCATTCCTGCTGTTTCAAAAACGGAGTATTTCCTGTACGCGGTACAATTCGCCTTCTCAGAGATGCTGCTGCGCAGTCCACTTTTCATCTTTTGGCACTTCGCTTCGGATGACTTTCGCTATCTTCGCTACCTAAAAACGCAAAATGAGCCCACTTCTCGTAGCATCCCTGCTGATCGGTTATTTCCTGATCCTGATTGTCATCGCCTGGTATACCTCGCGCGGCGCGACTTCCGACTCCTTTTTTACCGGAAATAAGCAAAGTCCGTGGTACCTCGTGGCTTTTGGGATGATCGGGACTTCGCTGTCGGGCGTGACTTTCATCTCGATTCCCGGAAGCGTGCTGAATGAAGGCATGGCCTACTATCAGGTTGTGCTCGGATACATTCTCGGTTACCTCGTCATTGCAAAAGTGCTGATGCCGATGTATTACCGACTCAACCTCGTTTCGATCTACGAATTCCTGAATCAGCGCTTCGGCTTGTTCAGCTACAAGACCGGCGCTGCCTTCTTCATCCTGTCGCGTACGCTCGGTTCGGCAATGCGTTTGTACCTCGCGACAGTCGTGCTGCAATTGTTCCTCTTCGATGACCTCGGCGTTCCATATTGGGTGACATCGCTCACCACAGTTGCGCTGATCTGGGTGTATACGTTCAAAGGCGGTATCCGCACGATTGTTTACACGGATGCGTTCCAGACAATCTTTCTCGTCAGCGCGGTGATCATCTGCACAATTGTGATCGCCAATGCGCTCGGCATGGATTTCGGTCAGCTCTACAAAGCAATTGGCAATACGACGAATGAAGCCGGGCTCAGCCTGAACAAAATGTTCTTCTTCGACGATGCCAATTCGAAGCTCTTCTTCCCGAAACAATTCTTTGGCGGGATGTTCATTGCGATTGCGATGACAGGACTTGACCAGGACTTGATGCAGAAAAACCTGAGTTGTAAAAGCATAGGCGAAGCGCAGAAAAACATGTATTCGTTCACCGCAATCATTGTGATCGTCAATTTCCTGTTCTTATTGCTGGGCGGAGCTTTGTATGTCTATGCGAACCAGAAAGGTGTGAGCCTCCCGATGAGCGAAGCCGGAAAAGTCATCACCGATCAGGTATTCCCAACGCTTGCTTTCAGTAAATTCGGCACGCTGGCCGGTGTTTTCTTCCTGCTCGGCATCATTGCTTCTTCTTATGCGAGTGCGGACAGTGCGCTGGCGGCTCTGACAACAGGTTTCTGCATCGACTTCCTGAACTTTCACCGCCGGGACGAAAAACAGAAGCAACGCTATAAGCTGTGGGTGCACATCGGCTTTTCACTCATTTTCCTGTTCATCATTTTGCTGATGCGCGAGATCGCTACGAAAGACCTGATCAGCCTCGTGCTGACCGTGGCTTCGTATACGTATGGACCTCTGCTCGGACTTTTCTTCTTCGGAATTCTTTCCAAACGGCCGATCCGCGATATCTGGGCGCCGGTTGTTTGTATCCTCGCGCCTTTGGTGTGTTTGTGGATCTCCAATCACGCTGCCGACTGGTTCAACGGCTACAATTTTGGCTATGAGATCCTGATCGTGAATGGACTGCTGACTTACTTCGGCATGTTCCTGATCTCGAAACCCGGTATCGGCATGCAGCCGCAACGCCGCGAAGATACTTTGCACACAACGCCTGTCACTGATTTGAACACGGAAATAATCGACACGAACCTCAATCCATCCAGGTCATGAAAATACTTTTGCACGACAATGAACTTCATTTGCGCTTTGCGCCTTTAACTCTGACGCGTCCTGTCGGAAACCTGCGCATGGGCATCTGGACGAATGATGAACGCTGGCAGTTTTTGCTGCCGGAAGCCGAAATTGTTTTCGGAACGGAAGCTTATTTGCAACAGAAATTCCCATCGGCAGAAAAAGCAGATATAATTATCAACGCGGCGGTGATCCCGACGAAAAAACTGGCGGAAGCAGTGGTCAATCTCCCGGAAGGAACAACGCTGACGGCGCATGGAACCTGGTTGGCCCGCAAAGGCGCAGGTGCTGGCAACACACAGGAGTTTGACGCAGCAGAACTCGTTTTCCTCGCCAATCGCTGGGACCTTTATCAGCAAAACGGAAAGGTTTTAAAGGCAGATTTTGAAATGCTGACCGCGGGAAGAGCTTCTGCCGTGCTTTCGGATTCGAATACCGTGATCGGGGATCAAAACCTGATCTTCCTGGAAGCGGGCGCAAGTGTGGAGGCCTGCATCCTGAATACGAAGGAAGGTCCGATCTACATCGGCAAAAATGCTGAGATCATGGAAGGATCGATGGTGCGCGGACCTTTTGCCTTGTGCGAAGACGCGGTGGTGAAGATGGGAACCAAGATCTATGGCTCAACAACTGTCGGCCCGCAATGCCGTGTCGGCGGCGAGATCAGCAATGTGATCTTTCAGGCGTTTTCGAACAAAGGTCACGACGGTTTTATCGGCAATTCGCTGATCGGCGAGTGGTGCAACCTCGGTGCAGACTCCAATTCCTCGAACCTGAAGAACAATTACGGAAATGTGAAGGCCTATTCCTACGAAACGCAGCAAATGGAAAGCACCGGCGTGCAGTTCATGGGCGTTGCGATGGGCGATCACAGCAAATGCGGCATCAACACAATGTTCAATACCGCAACAACGATAGGCGTCTCCGCAAATATCTACGGCGGTAATTTTCCGGATAAATACATTCCTTCCTTCACGTGGGGCGGGGCGGAAGGAACTGTTCCTTTCGAATTGCCGAAGGCAGTTGCGGTTGCGCAGGCGATGATGGGAAGAAGGAATGTGGCGTTTACGGAAGGTGATGCGTTGATCTTTCAATTTCTATCCGGACAGGATAACCTGAATTAGTTCCAGATTTCCTTCAAACCAGGTTCTGCTTTTTATACTGGTTCGGGCTCATGCCGACTTCCCGCTTGAAAAGCCTGGAAAAATAAGGCATGTTCTCAAAACCGAGTGTGTAGCCGATTTCGGCGACGGTTGTATTGGTTTGTGTCAGCAAATGTTTCGCTTCTGAGATCAGGAAGATGTGGATCAGCTCGATGCCCGTCTTGCCGGTTTCCTGCTTCAAAAGGTCGCTTAAATAGCGCGGTGATACATTCAGCTGATCGGCCATCGATTTCACGGTTGGCAGCCCTTGCTGTTGCAGATCGCCGCTCCCGAAATAGGCCCGCAGTCTGTCGTTGAACTTCGAAACGGTTTTGCCGGACAATTCATTGCGGTTGATAAATTGCCGCTTGTAGAACCGCTGTGCATATTTCAGGATGGAATCGATGTGACCGAGGATGATTTCCCGGCTGTATTCGTCCTGGTTGTTGAAATATTCGGTTTCGATCTTGCCGTAAAGCTCCCAGATGATCTGCTCTTCCCGCGGGGAAAGGTGCAGTGCTTCACGGGTTTCATACTCAAAGTAGTTGTATTTTTGGATATCGTTGTGCAACGGATGTCCGTTCAGTAGATCCGGATGAAAAAACAACGCAAATCCATCTTCTTCGAGCTGTACATCTTTCATTTCGATCACCTGGTTGGGTTTCATAAAATACATCGACCCGCTGTCGCTGTCGTATTTTGTTCTGCCATACACGATCACGCCCGACTTCATTCTTTTGAGTCCGATCATGTAGAAATCGCTCGTGAATTCCGTTTCTGCAATCGAGCAGTTTCCCGCACAGCGGATGAGGCTCATCATCGGGTTTTCAGGTGCCTCAAATCCGTTGATGCGGTGCATCTCGCTGAGGCTGTCAAAATGTTTCATACAAATAAGGTGTTACTGTAAAAGCACCCGCATTTTCCATGTTGCAGGTGCTTTTTACGAATGTAGTGAATTTAAGTGTTTGCTTATTTGCCGTGGGCTGCTGCGGATACTTCTTTCCAGGCTTCCCAGGTATCGAGTCGCTCTGCATATACCTGTTTGATCCAGGGATAAGCCACATTGCCGAGGAAAAGGCGCAGCGGTGGATTTTCAGCATCTACAAGCTTCAGGACTGCATCAGCTGTGGCTTCCGGCCTTCCGAAGCTACTTTCGGTCGTGCCTGCCTGAACAGCCGCTTTCAATGCATCATACTCCGGCATGGATTTCGAGTGGATGGCTGAATTTCCGGCCCAGTCGGTCTCGAAACCATTGGGCTCCAGCAAGGTGACATGGATCCCAAAACCTTTGACCTCCGTAGCGAGTGTTTCACTGAGTCCTTCCACAGCGAATTTCGATGCGTTGTAAATTCCAAGCACAGGAACTGTTGTTAATCCCAAAGCGCTTGACAGCTGGATAATGTGTCCGTGTCCCTGTTCGCGCATCACGGGAATTGCTGCCTGCGTGATCCAGAGCAAGCCGAATACATTGACCTCGATCTGCTCGCGCGCTTCCTGCTCGCTGGTTTCTTCAATCGTACCAAACAGGCCATATCCTGCGTTGTTGATCACGACATCGATCTGCCCAAAATGTGCTTTCGCCTGGTTGACTGCCGCAAAGCTCGCTGCGCGGTCTGTCACATCGAGCCGGATCGGCAGGATGGCATCTCCGTATTGTTCGACGAGCTCTTTCAACGCCCCTGTGTTTCTAACTGCTGCCGCTACTTTGTCACCGCGTTTCAGGAACGCTTCTGTCCAGATCTTCCCGAATCCGCGGGAAGCGCCTGTAATGAAAATTGTTTTTGCCATTGCTATCATTTATTTGTCATGAATACTGATGCAAAACTACGGCAGATGCGCGATTCGGAACTTATACAAAAGTCGGGGAAAGTGATACGTTTTTACGGAGTAAGGTGTTTTATCCGCTTTCAGCACCTGAATTTTTTGAAGCGGTTGGATGCATAAGCAGGCGATCCCGATAAATGACATGCTTATTTCCTATCTTAGCCCAAAAAGCAACCATGAAAATCTTTCTCTTCTTCCTGGCCCTCGTGGTTCATCCTGTTTCGCTGCTTGCACAGCCTAAATATCCACAGCCCGATACACTTTTTAAAATCTGTCTCGATGAGACGGAGGAGCCAACGGGTAATTTGTTCCAGACATGCGGCTATGTGAACCGCCAAGGTGATACAGTGATCGTGCCCGGAACGTATGCCGGTATCATGGGTGATGATTTTGTATACTTTGTGCCTGTTTTCATGAAAAGTACAGTTGAAAACGAGCGCCTGTCAATGCAGGGCCCTTATGCCGTAGACCGCGAAGGCAAGATCCTTTTTAAGATGTACTGGTTCGACAATGGTCCCGATTATTTCAGTGATGGTCTCGTGCGCATTGTTGAAAACGACCTGATCGGTTATGCCGATGAAACCGGCAAAATTGTGATCCCGCCTCAATATGGCTGTGCATATCCCTTTGAAAACGGCCGGGCGCAAGTGGGCTATGACTGTGACAAGGTGTGGATGGATGACGAACATTGGTCATGGGCGACCGAACAATGGCTGACGATTGATAAGCAGGGGCGGGTTGTACAGGAATAGTCGTTTCTCCAGTTGAATAGTCGCGTATGGTAATGTATTAAAACCAAGACGTGTGGGACTAACCCTCGTTCAATATCAAAAATGTCATTTACAAATAGCCGTTGCTAACCGTTAGAAACCTTTACACCCCCGAAAACAGGGTACAATCTCTATCCTGCCATTCAAATCATGGCTGGAAATGATAATTGTTTGTCAGTAAACTTTATAAACGCACAGCTCAATCAAATAAGCTCCCCGTAGACCTTATAAACTGGGGCATGGGTACATCCAGCCCGCATACGGCATTCAGGCGTTCGACCGTATAAGCGCACAATTCAAGGGTATCTGTCTCGTCGTGCTGGTGCATGAAGAAATAAACTTCCTGCAAACCTTGTTGCATCCAGCTGTCTATGCGGTCGACCCAGGCGTCTATGCGACTGTAATCCGTAGGATGGAGGTGGTTACCGCCAAAACGGATCATCGCTTTCGGCACGGTCAGCTGCATGTGTACGACATCGCGGCGTCCGGCGGTATCGGTGATCACGGCGCCGATGCCCAATTCATGCAGCAGGGAAAATAACGCTTGGCTGACGGACTGATCTGCAAACCAGGAATGATGGCGCACTTCCAGAAAACAAGCCAGGTCGCGTGGCCATTGCCGCAAGTATTGGAACAAAGCTCCCTGCCGGGATGGCGCATACCGTTCGCTGAGTTGCAGGAAAACCGGTCCGAGATGCTCGCCGAAGGCCTGGATACCTGTCAGGAACTCGTCAGTGTAGCGATGAGCTTTTTCGCTGCTGAGATCACTGTAATGACTGATCAGCTGTGGCACCTTCGGACAAAACCTGAAAGCAGTCCCGCTGGCCTGATCTGCCCATTTCGCAATTGTTTCCGGTCCGTAGATTTTGTAGTGCGTCGCATTCAGCTCGATCGTGTTGAAGTGGCGGACATACGCCGACAAAAAAGCGCTTTCCTTCGTGCCCACCGGATAAATCTTGCCTAGCCATTCCTTGCGGCCCCATTTCGCGCAGCCTACATAGGCTTTTGGCGCTGTAGCGGGCTGACCTGGCAGCACATGTGTCACAAACTGCGCATCCGCAGGCAATGTAAAATCGATTCCGTTGATCTCGTCCGGGAGAAGCTTTCCAAATTTCATGGGCTGGGTTTGTACCAAAGATACAGATTCGCCGAAAGTCTGAAAGCCAAAAATCGCAAAGTCCTCATGTTGGGCGCCAACTTTTTATTTTTCGACTTTTTGACTAACTTTCAACTGACAATTCGTCTTTAAACCGGAAATCTTTTTCCAGTGGCACAGGAATTGAAAGCTTCTCTATCCAAACCTGAAAAGGTTGGTTGAACGGCAAACGCGGCGTTCGTCCTGAATAGTAACTGACATATTGACACAAGACAATACAACCATGAAAGATAATTCTGACAACGATTTTTTTGAATTTACAGGAGGTCTCGACGCCGATGCGGAGTTTATTCCGTTGATCACGCAGGAAGAGGAAGACCAGATGAACAAACAGGATTTTCCTGCTGAGCTTTCGATCCTGCCTTTGCGCAACAACGTACTTTTTCCGGGTGTTGTGATCCCAATTACCGTGGGGCGCGACAAATCCATCAAGCTGATCCAGGATGCGAACAAGGGAAACAAGATCATCGGGGTCGTTTCCCAAAGGAACCAGGACGAGGAATCTCCTGAATTCGAAGACCTGCACGAAGTAGGAACGGTCGCACAGATTGTACGCATGCTGCGCATGCCTGACGGAAGCACAACGGCAATTATCCAGGGCAAACGCCGGTTCAAGGTCGTGAAACCTTTGCAATCTGAACCTTATATGCGTGCCGGTGTGAAAATGCTGACCGAAAAGAAATTCGACAAAAACTCCCCGGAAATGGAGGTGATGTTCAATTCGATCCGCGAGCAGGCATTGCTGATTATCCGCGAAAGCCCGAACATTCCGACCGAAGCATCTTTTGCGATCGGCAATATTGACAGTCCGACTTTCCTCGTGAATTTCATTTCTTCGAATATGAACGCGGATGTTTCCAAAAAGCAGGCGATGCTCGAGGAACTGGACATGAAAAAACGCGCCTACATGGTGCTGGAACACCTGACCGTAGAATCGCAGGTGCTGGAGATGCGCAACGAGATCCAGTCGAAAGTCCGCAAGGACATGGACAAGCAGCAACGCGAATATTACCTGCACCAGCAGATCCGCACGATCCAGGACGAGCTCGGCGACAATCCGCAGGAGCAGGAAGTCTTCGATATGGCGGAACGCGCTGCGAAGAAAAAATGGAATTCCCGCGTTGAAAAAGTGTTCCAGAAAGAGCTCGGTAAATTGCAACGCATGAATCCGCAGGGCGCAGAATATACGGTACAGCACAATTACCTCGACATGTTGCTCGACCTGCCGTGGGATGAATATACGAAAGACGTTATCGACCTGAAAAGGGCAGAGAAGATCCTCAACCGAGACCATTACGGACTCGAAGACGTGAAGAAAAGAATTCTTGAATACCTTGCGGTCTTACAGCTGAAAGGCGATATGAAATCACCGATCCTTTGTTTTTACGGGCCTCCGGGCGTTGGTAAAACTTCCCTCGGCAAATCCATTGCGGATGCGCTGGGCCGCAAATATGTACGCATGTCGCTCGGTGGCGTGCACGATGAGTCTGAGATCCGCGGTCACCGCAAAACCTACATCGGCGCGATGCCGGGCAGGATCATGCAAAACCTGAAAAAAGCGGAAACGGCGAACCCTGTATTTGTACTGGATGAGATCGACAAGCTCGCGCGCAGCAACCACGGTGATCCATCTTCAGCTTTGCTGGAAGTCATGGACCCGGAGCAGAATAAAGAGTTTTATGACAATTACATCGAGACCGAATTTGACCTTTCGAAAGTCATGTTCATCGCGACAGCGAACTCGCTCTCGTCTATCCAGGATCCTTTGCGGGATCGTATGGAGATCATCGAAGTGAATGGGTACACGATCGAGGAAAAGATCGAGATCGCTAAAAACCACCTGATCCCAAAACAGCTCGAAGCACACGGGATCACGAAAAAGGAATTTGTGCTCGACAAGAAAGTCCTTGAAAATGTCGTGGAGGAATACACGAATGAATCCGGAGTACGCGGACTTGATAAAATGATGGCGAAGCTTGTGCGTAACCGCGCACGCCAGATCGCGATGCACGAGGAATACAAGGTAAAGATCGAGCTGAGCGAGTTGAAAGACATCCTCGGGATCGGTCGTGCACGCACGAAATATGCCAGCAATGACGTTGCAGGCGTTGTAACAGGTCTGGCCTGGACGAGCGTCGGCGGCGACATCCTCTTTATCGAATCTTCGATCACAAAAGGAAAAGGAAAACTGACACTGACCGGGAACCTCGGGGATGTCATGAAAGAATCGGCAGTCATTGCGCTCGAATTCCTGAAGGCGCACAGCCATTGGCTGGATCTCGATCAATCTGTATTCGACAATTACAACGTGCATGTGCACGTTCCGGAAGGCGCGACGCCGAAAGACGGACCAAGTGCGGGGATCACGATGCTGAGCTCGCTGGCCTCCGTTTTCACGCAGCGCAAGATCAAAAAGAACCTTGCGATGACGGGAGAGATCACGCTCCGCGGAGAAGTTTTGCCGGTAGGCGGGATCAAGGAGAAAGTGCTGGCTGCAAGGCGTGCATCGATCCGCGAGATCATCCTGTCTGAGAAAAACCGCCAGGACATTGCCGAGATCAAGGCCAGTTATGTCGAAGGACTTACTTTCCACTACGTGAAAACGATGAAGGAAGTACTTGATATCGCCCTGACGGATGAAAAAGTAGCGCATGCGATCACGGTGGAATAAACGCAGATCGATTTGTAAATAACTTGAAATCAAAAGGTTCGGATTTGTTTCCGGACCTTTTGTCGTTTGCTGGTTTTCTGCCGGATGATTTCCCGGCTTTTTTGGCCCGGTTTTGTGTAACATATTCCGGAATTTTTCGGTATACTTCCGTCAGGATGCGTGCTTTGTGCGCATTCGTTTTGTGAATATAATTTTTGTAGTTATGGTGAAACAATACTTCACGCTTTGTATCGGGTTGCTTGCTTTTTCAATAACCTCCTATGCGCAGGTCGAAGACGAATCCTGCCTGCCACCGTCTAAAAAGGTCGTTAAAATGATTGACAATGCCCGGAATTCAGCTGACGCGAAAACGGCGATCACAGGATTTCTCGAAGCGATAGAAGCAGCCCCGGACAATGCGATGCCTTACTACGAATATGCGATGTATGCGTATCAGCAAGGCGTGAAATATTATGAAACCCAGCCGAACCCGGCGATGGGCGACAAAAGCTTTGCCAAAGCGGAGGAAATGTTCCGCAAGGCGCTCGAATTCTGTAGTGATTACCATGGAAACTGCACGTATTACCTCGGCGTCATCAACTATTCCCAAAAGCAGATGGAAGATGCGATCTCTTATTTCAAGCAATTCCTGAAATACGAGCACACGGAGCCTTCCCGCTACCCGGAGGATTTTGACAAGAAACAGGCGGATGTGAAAGAAGTATTGGCCGAGCTGGAGTCGGAGCAGGAGCTGTTGTCTACCGCTGTGCCTTTTGATCCGAAGATGGTTCCGAATGTCAGTTCGAAAGAAGATGAATATTTCCCGATGATCTCCCCGGACAATGAAATGATGTTCTACACGCGCAAGCTCGACCGCAAAAACCTCGGGGATATCCAATCAAATGTCGTCGAAGAGTTCACCTTTTCCCAGCGCAATGATATGCGTTCGCCTTTCGATGCCGGAAACCCATTTGCAGCGCCTTTCAACGACGGCAGTTTTATCAGCTATGGGGCGGCTACTTTATCGGTCGATAACAAGGAAATGATCTTCTGTGCCTGCAATGACGGCGAAGTGCGCGGACAGAAATATCGGAATTGCGACCTCTATATCACCCATTACGAGCGCAGCGGCACCGGTGGAAACGATTTCCAGTGGTCGGAGCTGAAAAACCTCGGTGGTGGCATCAATACCCCCGATGGCTGGGAAGGTCAGCCTTCTTTGTCTGCGGACGGCAATACACTTTACTACACGGCCAACCGGCCTTCTACGCGCGACAATGATATTTTTGTTGCGACCCGTGATCCGAAAGGAAACTGGAGCGCCGGACGCCCGTTCGACGAGATCAATACCGATGGCAAGGACAAAAGCCCATTCCTGCACCAGGACAGCGAAACCCTTTATTTCGTTTCTACGGTTAGTGACACGCGCAAAGGTGTGGGCGGCACGGACATTTTTTACAGCCGCATGGAAAACGGCAAATGGTCGAAGCCGAAAAATATTGGTCACCCGATTAACACGAAAGAAGATGAAATCGGTGTTTTTGTATCGATTGACGGTGCGTTGGCCTATTATTCTTCGCGTTTCGGTGGCGACTGGAACATTTACAGTTTCGAGCTGTACGAAGAAGCACGTCCAAAGCCGGTCACGATGGTGAAAGGCGAACTGACGGATGACAACGGTGCACCTGTGAAAGATGCGACGATTGAGATCGCTTATGCGAACTCAGACCAGGTCGACATCGTGAAGGTTAACGGCGACGACGGTAAATTTGCAGCGATTGTGAGAACCGGGGAACCGCAGGATGTCATGGTGACAGTCAAAAAAGAAGGCAATGCTTTCGATTCTAAGCTGATCAGCAAGGAAGAAATCACGAAATCCATCACGCTGCGCGGAAACGATTTGTCCGTAAGACCTTTGAAAGAGGGACAGGCCTATACGATCAACGATATTTTGTATGCAACGAGCTCTTACAACCTGACGCCGAAATCGAAGTTCATATTGAAACAATTTGCACGCTTCCTGACCGAAAACCCAACGATCCAGATTACGATCCAGGGACATACGGATGACCTTGGCGACGATGCGGAGAATATGAAATTGTCTCAGGACAGGTCCGAAGAAGTGAAACGTTTCCTCGTATCGCAGGGCGTTGCTGAAGCGAGACTGATTGCTGAAGGTTACGGAGAAACGAGACCGAAGGTAGCCAATGAAAATGCAGCGCAGCGCGCGGTCAACCGGAGAACGGATTTCATGATCCGCAAGCTATAAACAGCGCTAGCTACCGAAGAGACTTTTGCTTTCGAGGTAATCGTCGGGCGCAACTACCCGGAAACGGATTTCGTATTGTCCAGGTTTCGGTTGCACAAGCTCTGTATCCAGTTGTTCAAGCAGCGCATAGATCAGCAGGTCTTCCTGAGGTCCTGCCAGTACATTGCTGATTGTGCAGGAGATTTCAATGCGGATGAATTCTGCGATTTCGCAGACATCAAACAACAGCTTCTGCGGAATTTCTGAAGTAGCATTCCGCCTGGAAAAAGCAATGATACATTCGTGAAAAATAAGTCCGAGCGTAATGCATTGTTTGACGTTCACGTTATTTTCACCGCATTTCCATTCCACGATGTGGGCGACAGGTTCATCTGCCAACAGCTCTTTCCAGTGCTGGTCGATCTCGTGCAGGTAATGTTGCAACGGAACCATCAACCGGCCATCGTTGAATTGCTGCAGCCGGTGCGCGTGGGCAACTGATTGCAGCGCGTGAAATATTTCTTTGAAAATGCGGTCGTAGTTTTCTCCATTGATGGATTCCTGCTTGATGCGCAGCAAAGAAGTCATCAGGCTCAGGTTGTTGTGCACCCTGTGTTGGAGCTCTGCCAGCAGGATCTCTTTTTCTTTGTTTTTTTCTTCCTGCATGCGCCGCAGCTTGTTTTCATCGGCGAGGATCTGCTCCAGGAGGTTGAGCCTTTCCACATTGGCTTTCACGATGAGGTATACGAAGTAGCCCATGCACGCGATCGAAAAGGAAAGGTTGAAAATAAATATTTCACTGCGTTGCGCATCTGTCAATAACTCGCTCCGGAACAAGCTATGGCCTGTACTCAAATGGATGATCGGCAAGGCAATTACAAGCAAGATATGCAGGAGCATCGTGAGCCTGTCCTGTGCGGAGCGGTAATCAAATACATGGGCGATTGCAAATAACAGCGGAAAATAGAAGAGATAGGAGCCTGACTCGAAGCCGGAATGCGAATCAAAATAAAAGATGGCGCCGGTAATCAGCAGGAAAAGGTAGGAGATGGACCAGCGCACGAGGTTCAGCCGGTTCAACACCAGGGTCACGAGGTTGAGGAGTGCGAGTATTTCCAGGAAGATGCCGGACAACAGTTCACCGAGGTACATGTTGTTGATTCCGCTGAGGCAAAAAATCAGGCAGGAGATGACCGCAAATACATTGGTCAGCCGCACGCGCGATTTAATTTCCGGGGTGTGTATGAACTCTGTATTTTTTTTAACGCGTGCCAAATGCAGTATGTATAGGTTGTTTGTGCTGTGAAATCTAAATAAATTCAACAGCGTAGCGCAATAAATTCGCCAAAGGGATGGATAAGCCCGCTTAAGTAAATGCCGGAAAGGATGAAGAATTGGATAAAAGCGCGTAAGCGCGGTTAAAAATTTAACTTAGAGACGTTAATGTCTACCTTTTCTTTGCAACCGGGGAGCTTGCCGCTTTCCGAATATTGCCAGTGAATGATGCGTTCATCTGCGATGCAGTCGGGTTTGCGGGAGTAGGCAGCAATCCAGAATTTGTAATCCTTGAAATCGTCCTGGAATTTGGTTTCGTAGAAATTGAGCGAGGTATAGATCACGGGACGCATGCCGCTGTGCAGCTCAATCTCCGTGAGCCAGATTTTCATCTTTGCAATGAGGTCTTCGTCCGACAAACCTTCGGTTTCTACATCGAGCACGGGCGGCAGGTCGATGTCGCGCTTTTTCCAGTGATCGAGGAAATGTGCTGCCTGTGGCCTTGGCGGATCTTTGGGCTGAAAAAAATGATAGGCGCCGTTTGGGATACCAAGATTATTCAGTGCTTTGCGGTTTCTTTCCCATTTTGTGTCGATGTGCGTATGACCTTCCGTGGCTTTGCAGTATACAAAATAGATCAGCGAGTCGTACCCGGATTCTGTGAAAAGCTTTTCCCAGTCGATATTGCCCTGGTGGTGCGAAACATCGATGCCGATCGCGGCAAATCCTTCGGGAACTGTTTTGCGGAAGGAGGCGGGCGACATCGGTCTTCGGTCCTGTAACCCTAAATAGGTGATGATGCCCCCAACGACCAGCATACCCAGGATCCAAATCCATTTTCCGGAGCTTTTCTGTTTTTTCCTGCGTTTCGGAGCAGCAGTAGAAGTTCTCCTGCGTTTCCTGCGCACAGCCTGCATGGGATTTTTCGGGGACATCGATTCAAGTTGAAGGGGGACTGCATCTGCATGCAATCCCCGTTTAGGAAAATTATTTTTTGAAGTTCGGAGCTACAACCAGGTCTTTCGTACCGTGTCCCCAGCTGTAAAAGCCGGCACCGGATTTTACACCTTTGTTTCCGGCAGTCACCATGTTCACCAGGAGCGGGCAAGGGGCATATTTCGGGTTTCCGAACCCGTCGTGCAATACTTCGAGGATCGCGAGGCAAACGTCGAGCCCGATGAAATCTGCGAGCTGCAAGGGGCCCATCGGATGTGCCATGCCGAGCTTCATGACGGTGTCAATCTCTTCCACGCCGGCAACGCCTTCAAATAAGGTGTAGATCGCTTCGTTGATCATCGGCATCAGGATGCGGTTGGCGACAAATCCCGGGTAGTCGTTTACTTCCACCGGCACTTTATTCAGCTTGCGTGAAGTTTCCATAATGAGGTTTGTCACCTCGTCGGAAGTAGAATAGCCGCGGATGATCTCCACAAGCTTCATGACCGGAACCGGATTCATGAAGTGCATCCCGATCACTTTATCCGCACGGTTTGTAACGGATGCGATTTTGGTGATGGAGATCGAAGAAGTATTCGATGCGAGAATTACCGATTCATCGGTTACTTCGCTCAGCTCGCGAAAAATCTTCAGTTTCAGGTCCATGTTTTCTGTGGCAGCTTCTACAACGAGCTCTACGCCTTTAACACCCGCAGCAATCGCGGTAAAAGTTGTGATGTTACCTAATGTTTCTGCCTTTTGCGCTTCTGTGATGGCTTCTTTGGCCACCTGGCGGTCGAGGTTTTTTGAGATCGTCGACATCCCTCTGTCCAGGGAATCCTGGGAAACGTCGATCAGCGATACTTTATATCCGAATTGCGCAAAAGTGTGTGCGATCCCATTTCCCATGGTGCCCGCACCGATAACAGCTACATTTTTCATTGTCTAAATTTTGTGCGGCAAATATAACGATTATCTACCGCAAACCCGGAGCGAGTGATATAACTAAAAAACGATTTTTGACACATTTAGTTAAATTTTAGTCAAATTATCGGACAAATGGGGGACAAGGATTTAAATTTCTTGTTTTCCTGCTGAACTTTTCTGTACTTTGTGCGTCTTAATGTGACGTTCACATTTTACCTATTAAATGTCTAATTACAATGAAATACATTTACGTTTTATTTACCTGTCTTTTATCCCAGTCTTTGCTGGCGCAGTGTCCGGGCAATCAACCTGCACCAAACCTCGGAAATGATACGATCATCTGTCAGGGACAAAACTTGTTACTGGATGCAGATCCGGACGATCAGTATGACCAGGTTTCCTGGGAAAACGGTTCCACTTCAAGTCAGCGAACGATCACAGCAAGCGGCACGTATACGGTCGATGTACTTTACAACATCGGTACGAACCTGATCCAGAACCCAGGTTTTGAGCAGGGTGATTTACTTTTTACAAGTAATTATACAATGAGTAATACGATAGGGCCTTTTGGATATGTTTCAAATCCGGGTACTTATCGAATTACAACTTCGCCACACCTAGCGCACAACAATTTTTCTGTTTGTTTGGATCACACACCTAATCCAGGAACTAACATGATGGTTGTGAACGGTTCGGGGTCGCCTAACCAGAATGTATGGTGCCAGACAGTGGCAATTCTGCCAAATACAGATTACCTGTATTCCGTTTGGGTCACGAATGCGCTGAATGACGCCAATGTGCCGCGTTTGCAGTTCAAGATCAACGGCGAGATGATCCAGGAAGTTTTTACAACAGGTGAACTCGGCTGTGTCTGGCAGCAATTCAGCGTGGTTTGGAACTCGGGTTCCAGCACAAGTGCAGATGTTTGCCTCGTGAACCAGAACATTGTGGACAGCGGAAATGACTTTGCCCTCGATGATTTCTTCCTCGCAGCGGTTTGCCGTCAGACAGACAGCATCCAGGTAACGGTTGAAACGCCGCTTGTAGATGCAGGTCCGGATAAATCCTACTGTGAAAATGCACCGGAAACAATTACTGCAACAGTCCCAAACCTCACAGATTATGACCTTGTTTGGAGCACAGGCGCAACAACGAATTCAATTTCTCCGGACACTACGTCCATTTATACAGTCACAGTAACGAGTCCGAACGGTTGTGTTGGTCAGGATCAGGTACAAGTCAATGTAACAGATGTGGACTGGACGATCGCACAGGTATTGTCGTTCCCTACTTCCTGTAGCGCCAACAACGGTGCGGTTTCAGGATTGCTCGGCGGTACTTACACAGGTGTGCCAAGCTACGAGTGGAGCGGACCGGGAAGTCCAAGCAACAACACATTCGACGCATCAGTATGGCAGAACCTCTCAGCAGGCTGGTATTACCTCGAAGTAGTGCTCAACGGTTGTACACAGAATGACAGTATCATGGTGGATGTAACAAGTCCGCCGGTAACAGATGTAAACGTGACGCCACAATCGGGTGGAATGCCATTGAACGTTTCCTTCACGGACAACAGTTCAGGTGGAAATACCTATTCCTGGGATTTCGGCGACGGTTCACCCGTTGTGATCTCTCCAACACCAGACGAATACAACCACACTTACAATGCGGTAGATGAGTACACGGTTATGTACATCCTCGAGCAGGAAAACTGCAGCGATACGGTTTATTTCAACATCAGCGTGCTTTTGCCGCCGCCTTACCTGCCGATGTTGGTACAGGAACCCAATGTTTTCTCTCCTAACGGCGACCACGCCAATGATGTTTTCGAGTTCAACATGCTCAACGTTGCGAAACTGGAAATGACCATCCTGAACCGTTGGGGCGATGTTGTTTTCTCTACGGATGACGTCAGCAAATCGGCCTGGGACGGTAAAGTCAATAGCCAGGATGCCAAAGAAGGAACTTATTTTTACAAGTACACAGCCACCAGCTACCAGGATGAAGTAGTGGAAGGACATGGCTTCTTACAGTTGGTAAGAGACTAAAAAACAGATATCTTTTTAAACGGAAGCCCTTTGCTATCAGCAAGGGGCTTTCTTTTTTACAAAAAATGCCTATCTTCGCATAGATTTTTGGAACCCTTCGGGGAATAATAGGGAATCCTGTGTAAATCAGGAACTGTATCTGCAGCTGTAAATCCTGTAAAAATCGATCTCAATAAGTCACTGCCCTGTATATCGGAGGTGGGAAGGCGGGATCGAATTGGGACAAGTCAGAATACCTGCCGCAAATCATAGAATGAAGGCTTCAGAATAAAGTCGGATTTACTTACACGTAGCTATTTCTGCATGTAGGGCATTTCTGTCCCTGATTTCTTCGTAGTTTATTTTTTTATTTATTTAATTTTTAAGCATGAAGAATTTTACGATTGCCGCAATGTTTTCAGGCATTGCCCTTTTTTCAACTGCACAACAGCTGACTGTTGATTTCGAAATGTTGCCGACCCCAGGCGCAGACTTTTATTACAACGGTTCTGACCTCGAAGGTGGATTTGAGACACAGGGCGCTGATTTTTCCAACGTTTATACGGTACAATACAGTTCTTGGGTCGGGTTTTCCTATTCGAACACGACAGATGTCACAACACCAGCTTATTCCAACCAGTACAGTGCTTACGCAGGTTCAGGAGCGAATGGAAGTGAGAAATATGGTGTTTTCTACTCCGTAGGGATGATTACTTTCGCAACGCCGGTACAGGTCGATTCCATGAAGTTGACCAACACAACCGTTGCAGGACTTTCCATGCTGAACGGAGATGCTTATGCAAAACAATTCGGTTCCGTGAATAATGCCGATGGTGAACCAGACGGAACAAACGGCGCAGACTACTTTCGCGTTTTGATCTACGGATTGGACCAGCAGTCCCAGAAAGTAGGTGACTCTATCGTTTTCTACCTCGCAGATTTCCGTTCCGCTGACGATGAAGAGGATTATATCCTGAATACGTGGAAAAATGTGGATCTGACTGCCCTCGGAAATGTCTACGGTCTGACTTTCGAATTCGAATCTTCTGATGAAGGGGAATTTGGGATCAACACACCATCTTATTTTGCGTTGGACAACATCGCTTACCATTCTGTACTTGGATTGGGCGAGAACGAAGCGAACACATTCGCCATCTATCCAAACCCTGTGAAAGACTTCGTGAACATCTCAGGTGGCGAAGGAATGCTGACTGTTACCGACATGACTGGGAAAGTCATCGCTACACGTGCACACAACGGATTCACATCCCTTGATTTGTCTGACGTTGTTTCAGGTATTTACCTCGTGTCTATCGAGTCCAAAGGACAGATTTCCAGAAAAACAATTCAAAAATAATTGAACCGCATGACCGGCAGCCATTGTGCTGCCGGTTTTTATCACCTTCCATGAGAATCCTTCCGGTTATTTTTCTGTTGTTGCTATTCGCCGGTCCGGTATCCGGGCAAGGGGAGGCGTCCGGTAAGATGCTTGAGGAGCTTGAAGTTTCGGCTACAGCCGGAAAAACAGAAACAGCACCGAATGTGCAGCGCCTGAACAAAGATCAGCTGAAAGCCTTACAGCCTGAAGATGCCGGACAATTGCTCCAGAAATTTGCAGGTGTTTCGCTGAAAAGCTATGGCGGTCTAGGCGGCATGAAAACCATTTCCGTACGCGGCATTGGCGGAAGTCACACCGGATTGGTCGTAGACGGCTTCCTGTTGCAAAACAGCCAGACCGGACAAATCGACCTCGGCACGATCCAGGCAGAAAACATCGAATCCATTTCCCTGTCGATCGGCGGTACGGACGGACAATTGTTACCCGTGTCCGCTTACCTCGGAGGCAGTGCCCTGTCCATCCAGACCTTTGAGAACCGTTTTACCATCGATTCGTCGATCCAGGTACGTGCGACCGCGAAGTACGGCTCGTTCGGACAGGCCGACGGCTACCTCTCGCTCAAATACAACCGCAAGCGCTTTTTTGCCGGTGTTTTCGCGAAATACAGGCGTGCGGACGGCACGTATCCCTATTACTTCGAAAATGGCATTTATCCTTATTCCGGCAAACGCGTCAACAATGATCTGCAGGAGCGTTCCGGCGGATTTTCACTCGGCTTCAGGCCAGGCGAGAAAACCATCCTGAAGCTCAATTACCAGCTTTACGATGCTGAGAAAGGGCTCCCGGGCGCAGTTATTTTATACAATCCGACCGCAGATCAACGGCTCAACAATCAATCGCACCAGCTCAATGCCGATTTCAAGTACATTGGCAGCAATCTGGGCATCAGGACTTACTTTAGCGGCAGGTACGAAGATTTGCAATACATCGATTCTTCCTACCTGAACCTCCAGGGATTCCTCGACCAAAAATATTACAATGCTTCCGCACAGCATGGTGTCAGCTTTCAGACCTACAAAGACCTGAAAGGATTTGCATTCCTCGCCGGCGTGGAGCAAAATTACAGCACCTTGCACAGTTCCATTGCAGATTTTGCACAGCCTGTGCGCTACCATCTGAAATCAGTTGCCGGAGCGACTTACAGCTATAAAAAGATTCTCTTGCTGGCGCAGCTCGGTCAGCAATCTGTGTTCGATCACAACCGCGGTGCCACGGCGCCCGGCGATAAACACCTGTTTACCCCTTATTTCCTCGTGAATGCGCGCGAAAGCTGGTCCGTTTTCGGTTTGCCGAGATTGTGGGCCAAACGCACTTTCCGCATGCCGACTTTTAATGAATTGTATTACAACCAGATTGGCAATACGGATCTGAAGCCCGAAATTGCCAATCAGCTGGACCTGGGAACGACCTACGGATTCAAAGTACGCAACCACCGTGTTACTTTCTCTGCAGATGCCTATTACAACCTTGTTGAGAACAAAATCGTTGCGATTCCCACCAAAAATCTGTTTATCTGGTCGATGCAGAATGTCGGGCTTGTGCAAATCCTGGGGGCAGATGTGCAGGGCACATGGAATTACAGCTTCCGATCGGGGCTTTTGCTGGATTTGCGCCTGAATTATACCTTTCAGGACGTGCAGGATATTTCCGACCGGAATTCCCCGACCTATGGAGATCAATTGCCCTATTTGCCCAAACACAGCGGCAATGCCGATCTGCTCGTCAGCTTTCGAAAAAGCGGTTGCAGCGTTTCCAGCTTCCTGACCTCAGAAAGATTCGCGCTGAATGAAAACAATATTTCCAACCGCGTAGCAGGTTTCCAGGTGTTTGATGCCTCCATTTTCCATACTTTTTCCTGGAAGAAATCACAGGTGCTTCGCGTAAATTTCACCGTGAAAAACATCAGCGATCAGTCCTATGCTTTTGTGCGTTACTACGTAATGCCGGGCCGTAATTATTTAATTTCCTTGAATTATGCGCTACATTAAATGCCTTTTCCCATTGCTGGTTTTCCTGGTCTTTGCCTGTAAAAAAGATCCGGAACCCGAAGTTGTTGCCCCGGAAACGCTGGCTCATGGGATGCTTGTGCTGAATGAAGGATTGTTTCAGCTCAATAATTCATCCCTGACCTGGGTGGATTTCAATTCAGGCGGAACGAATTCCGACTTTTTTACCCAGAAAACAGGCCGTTTGTTGGGCGATACGGGCAACGACATGCAGCGCTATGGCGGTAAGATTTACATCGTGGTGAATGTTTCCAGCACGATCGAAGTACTGAATGCGTACACCGGCGCGCCGATTACGCAGATTTCGATGTTGAATGGCAGTACAGCCAAACAGCCGCGTAGCATTGCTTTTTATGGGAACAAGGCTTTCATTTCCTGTTTCGATGGTTTTGTGGATGTATTGGATACAACCACCTTGCAAATCATTCAGCGCATTCCCGTAGGTTCTAATCCCGACGGGATCACTGTTTCCAATCAAAAGCTTTTCGTCACGAATTCCGGCGGACTCAATACGCCGGTTATGGATTCGACAGTTTCGGTCATTGACGGAAACAGCCTGACAGAGCTTACCCGCATTGTTGTCGGCAAAAACCCGGGATCTATTGCAACTGATTTCGAGGGAGACGTATATGTCGTGACGCGCGGCAATTACGCCGATATTCCATCGCGCCTGAGACGCATCGATCCGAATACCTTGTCGCTGGTGGAAACCTTTCCTTTTGATGCGGGAGGCATCGCACGCATGGGCGACCAACTGCTGATCAGCTATTACAATTTCAACAACGAAACAAACAACGTTGCACTTTTTGACGCTGCTACCGAAACCATTGTCCAGAACAGTTTTCTCGATCTCAGCGATGTTGAAACACTTTACGGCGTGCATTACCGCCCTGCGGATCATCGCATTTATGTGCTGGACGCGATGGGTTTCACGAATACCGGCTGGATTCATGTTTTCAGCACATCCGGCGCTTATTTACAGAGTTATCACGTGGGTTTGAACCCCAATTCCATTTTGTTTTATGAATAAATTATTGACACTTTCAGCTATTTGGCTGACTTTTGGCCTTCAGGCCCAGTCTTATGCACCGCCTGCCGGTACTGCCGGAACTACTGCGATGAAAAAAGACAGCTCCGCTTTCATTGCCTGGGCGACTGGTGCGGTTGTAGAACGCGGATTTTTACAAATTTCGGACACCACTACCGAAATTGACG
>Ga0247806_10000201_pt1 | contig 41604 bp, 30 predicted proteins | sample UWRJL059202B1_FD_179935 | JGI IMG/M metagenome (GOLD analysis project Ga0247806, IMG submission 179935) | Plant litter microbial communities from Arlington Agricultural Research Station in Wisconsin, United States - UWRJ-L059-202B-1 | ecosystem: Environmental > Terrestrial > Plant litter >... | reverse complement strand
TTTGTTTTTCTTTCAGCCAAAAAAAATATTTATACTAAAAGAAAACCAACTCGAGATTCAGTATTTGATGTTTTGTGATGATGAACTTGAAGAGGATTTTGAGGAGATAGTGCAAAGTCCAAAGTCCAAAGTCCAAAGTGGAGAAACCTTAGGGATCAAGCAAAGAATTTCAAGGGAATTTTATATAGAAAAAGTAGCAAAAATGCTAGACCACATTCATGCAGGTGATATGTATGAAGCCAATTTTTGTATGGAATTTTTCGCTGAAAATGCAATTATAAATCCGTTAGAAAAATTTCAGAAACTGAATGAAATTTCACAAGCACCTTTTTCAGTTTTCTTCAAAAATCATAAACAATATTTGCTTTCTGCTTCGCCTGAACGTTATCTGAAAAAAACAGGAGAGATACTAATTTCGCAACCGATAAAAGGAACTTCAAAACGATTTTCAGATACTTTAGAAGACGAAAAATCAAAACAATTTTTAGAATCAGACGCAAAAGAACGTGCAGAAAATATTATGATTACCGATTTGGTTCGAAATGATTTATCGCACACAGCTCAAAAAGGTTCGGTTGAGGTAGTGGAACTTTGTAAAATCTACTCGTTTTTGCAGGTGCATCAAATGATTTCGACAATAACTTCAAAAATAGATCCGCAATATTCAGTAATTGATGTTTTAAAAACAACTTTCCCGATGGGAAGTATGACGGGCGCGCCAAAAATTTCTGTTATGAAAATCATCGAAAATCTGGAGGAAACCAAACGGGGTTTGTATAGTGGCGCAGTAGGCTATTTTACGCCTGATGGTGATTTTGATTTTAATGTCGTAATAAGAAGTATTCTGTATAATCAGGAAAATAAATATGTTTCATTTTCTGTAGGAAGTGCCATTACATCGCAATCTATTCCTGAAAAAGAATACGAAGAATGTTTGTTGAAGGCTAAGGCAATGCATGAAGTTTTAAGTTAAAAAAGGTTTGCCACGAATTGCACTGATTTTTTATTTGGCGAAAAAATAGTAGCCACAGATTAAAAGATTATTATGATTAGAGAATCTGTGAAAATCTTCTAATCTCTTGCAAAAAAATAAATCTGCTCCATCTGCATAAGCTGCGTGAAAAAAATAATTAGCGTAAATTTGTGTAATTAGTGGCGGAAAAAAAATGTATACATGTTAGAAAAATTTCAAAATCATATCGCTTCGAGATTTCCATTTTTAGAAGGAAAAAAAATATTTATTGCTGTTAGCGGTGGATTAGACAGTATGGTTATGCTGCATTTGTTTCAGCAATTGCCTTATGATATTGCCGTTTTGCATTGTAATTTCCAGCTTCGCGGATTAGAAAGTTTTGGTGATCAGGATTTCATTCAGAATTATTGCGATCAAAATGAAATTCCACTTTTTAGTACACAGTTTGATACCGAAGCTTTTGCGAAAGATTACAAACTTTCCACACAAATTGCGGCTCGCGAATTACGTTACAGCTGGTTTTATGAACTTTTGGAAACCGAAAACTTCGATTATATTTTAACCGCGCATCATGCCGATGATAATCTTGAAACTTTCATTATCAATTTAACACGCGGAACCGGATTAGATGGTTTAACCGGTATTCCGGAACAAAACGATAAAGTTATACGTCCGCTTTTGCCATTTTCGAGAGAAGAAATTCTGAAATACGCCGAAGAAAATAATATCGAATGGCGCGAAGACAGCAGCAACGCAACGAATAAATATTTGCGAAATAAAATCCGTCACGATTTAGTTCCGATTTTAAAGGAAATCAATCCAAATTTTTTGAATGCTTTTCAAAAGTCACAATCGTATTTGCAGGAATCAAAAGAAATGGTCGAAGATGCATCGATTATGATTTATCAGCAAGTTGCGAAAGAAGCCGGAGATGATATTCATTTCGATTTAAATCAGCTTAAAAAATTACCCAATTACAGATCGTATTTGTATCAGTGGCTTAATGAATTTGGTTTCGTTGCCTGGAACGACATTTATGATTTAGTTGAAAGCCAGTCTGGCAAACAGGTTTTTGCAGCAGAATTTCGATTGTTAAAAAACAGAGATACCCTGATTTTAAGTCCGATTTTGGAAGAAGATGAAAAGGAAGAATTTAAGATTGATGAAAATGTAACAGACGTTAATTTTCCCTTAAAATTAAAGCTTTCTCAGGTTGATGACATTACAATAGATTCAAATAAGTCTATCTTTGTGGACGCCGAAAAAATCCAGTTTCCGTTGATTTTACGTAAATGGAATGAGGGAGATGTTTTTCATCCTTTAGGAATGAAAGGCCAGTCTAAGAAAGTGAGCAAATTTTTTAAAGATGAGAAATTGTCGCTCATAGAAAAGGGAAAAATGTGGCTTTTGTTTTCTGATAATCAGATTGTATGGGTTGTTGGAATGAGGCAGGATGAGCGTTTTAAAATCGAGAATACCACTAATAAAATACTTAAAATAGAATTACAATAATGAACTTTACTCAATCCCATCAAACTGAAATATCAAAAAGCGTTTGGAATAAAACGATTGTTTTTTTGTTATTTTTCATTTTTGCTTTTGCAAATAGTAATGCTCAAATTTTAGAACCTGTAAAATGGACTTCTAAAATTGAAAAAAAAGGCAATAACGCCGTTTTAATTTTTGATGGTACTATTGAAAAAGACTGGCATATGTATTCGCAATTTACTCCGGATGGAGGTCCGCTAGCGTTGGAAATTGTCTTTAAAAATCAAAAAGGAAACTACGAATTGGTTGGCAAAGCCAAAGAAGGCAAAACGAGAACAGCGTTTAATGATGTTTTTGGAGTAAATGAAACTTTCTTTGAAGGAAAAGCACACATCGAACAGGAAATCAAGATTATAAACCCGAATTTAAAAACGGTAGATGTTGATTTTGATTTTCAGGTTTGTAAAGAGGTTTGTATCAATTCAAATAAAAAATTCTCAATTAGCGTTCCTTCTACTTTTAAAATGGATGCCGTTCCTGCTATTGTGGAATCAAAATTAGATGAAACAAAAGTTCCGGCTTTGGTTGTGGATACTGCATCGACTTCGGTTGAAAAAGCTGCAACAGCATCAGTTAAAACGGAAGTTGCGGTAAAAGGAAATGAAGAGATTCCTGCACCGGCGCCGTCAAGAAGTTTGTGGTCCATCTTTTTCATTGCTTTTATTTCAGGATTTGCAGCATTGTTAACACCTTGTGTTTTTCCAATGATTCCAATGACAGTAAGTTTCTTTACCAAGCAAAGTAAAAGCAGAGCGAAAGGAATTAGAAATGCGATTATTTACGGACTTTCGATTATTGCAATTTATGTAATATTAGGATTAATTGTAACAAAAGTATTTGGTGCAGATGCTCTAAATGCATTGTCGACAGATGTTTGGTTTAATTTGATATTCTTTGTTTTACTGATTGTTTTTGCGGTTTCTTTTTTGGGAGCTTTCGAAATTATGTTGCCAAATTCATGGGCAAATAAAGCAGATCAGCAAGCAGACAGGGGCGGAATAGTTGGAATATTGTTTATGGCTTTAGCTCTTGCAATTGTTTCCTTTTCATGTACAGGACCAATTGTGGGGACTTTACTTGTTGAGGCGGCTTCAAATGGAGGAATAGCGCCAGTAATTGGAATGTTAGGATTTTCATCTGCAATGGCATTACCGTTTATGTTGTTTGCAATGTTTCCGGGCTGGTTAAATTCGTTGCCTAAATCTGGCGGATGGCTGAATACAGTTAAAGTCGTTTTAGGATTTTTGGAATTGGCTTTAGCATTCAAATTTTTATCAAATGCCGATTTGGTTCTTCAGTTACATTTACTAGAAAGAGAAGTTTTCTTAGCGATTTGGATTGCCATTTTTGGAACATTGGCATTTTACCTGTTCGGGAAAATTACTTTGCCACACGATAGTCCGACCAATCATATTTCAGTGGGAAGATTATCTTTTGGTTTACTTGTTTTGACTTTTACCATATATTTAATTCCAGGGCTTTGGGGAGCGCCGTTAAAATTAATAAGTGCTTTTCCGCCACCTCAGACCTATAGTGAAAGTCCCTTAGGAGTTGGAAATACAGCGAACTCAAATGTGAAAAACGGAGCTGTAAAAGGTCTGCCGGAAGGCGCAGAATTAGGCCCGCATGGCATTATGGTTTTTCATGATTACGAAGATGGCGTAGCTTTTGCAAAATCAATCAACAAGCCCATTATGCTTGATTTTACGGGATATGCCTGCGTAAATTGCAGAAAAATGGAAAACAACGTTTGGTCTGATGAAAGAATTCTCCCAATCTTAAAAAATGATGTCGTACTGATTTCTCTTTATGTAGATGATAAACGCGAACTGCCTAAAGAAGAACAATTTGTAACAAAAGCAGGAGATGAAATCATTACAGTTGGTGATAAATGGACCGATTTTATGATCTCAAAATATAAAACGAATACACAACCCTTATACATCATAACAGACTTAGAAGGAAAGAATTTAAACGATTCAAAACCAACTATTAGTTATGTGAGTACTGAAGAATATTTGGTATGGCTGAAAGAAGGGATTTCTAATTTTAAATGAAGAGGAAAGAATAGAGAATAAAGAGGAAAGAATAAAGAGGAAAGAATAAAGAGGAAAGAATAAAGAGGAAAGAATAAAGAGGAAAGAATAAAGAGGAAAGAATAAAGAGGAAAGAAGAAAGAAGAAAGAAGAAAGAAGAAAGAAGAAAGAAGAAAGAAGAAAGAAGAAAGAAGAAAGAAGAAAGAAGAAAGAAGAAAGAAGAAAGACTTCTCTTAATCTACAATTAAACTACAATTTAAATAAATCAAAAAAGCGCTCTGAATAAGAGCGCTTTTTTTTGGTTAATTGGTTTGGTTTTTGGAAATTGATTTTTATAAGTATTCTCCGTGTTGAGAGATATCTAATCCTAATTCTTCTTTTTCTTCAGTAACTCTTAAAGGAGTGATTTTGTTTACGATAAAGAATAAAGCGTAAGATGCACCAAAAGCGAAAATAGATACTAATACTAATGCTTTTAGTTGTATTAAGAATAAAGTAGCGTCTCCAAAGATTAAACCTTGATTTTCACCAACAACTGAATTTACAGTGTTAGAAGCAAAAACTCCGGTTAATAACATTCCTACCATTCCTCCAACACCGTGACAAGCAAATACGTCAAGAGCATCATCGATTTTTCCTTTAGGAAATTTGCTAACCACAAGATTACTAATTACAGCAGCGATAATTCCAATTGCCAATGCGTGAGGAATGCTCACAAAACCAGCAGCAGGCGTGATGGCAACAAGACCAACTACAGCACCAATACAAGCACCCATAGCAGATAATTTGTGACCTAATATTTTATCAAGAAAAACCCATGCCATAGCAGCAGAAGCAGCAGCAATTGTAGTAGTTCCTAAAGCCTGAGCAGCAAGACTTCCGGCTCCAACAGCAGAACCAGCATTGAATCCAAACCATCCGAACCAAAGTAAACCTGTTCCTAACAATACATACGTAATTCTAGCAGGATTTACTTTTTGAACTTTACGTTTTCCTAAGAAGATTGCCCCGGCCAAAGCAGCCCAACCAGCACTCATGTGTACTACAGTACCACCAGCAAAGTCAAGAACTCCCCATCCAAAAAACAATCCGTCAGGATGCCATGTCATATGACATAATGGAGCGTATATAAATATGATAAATAAAACCATGAATAATAAATAAGCCCAAAAACGTACACGTTCTGCAAAAGCTCCGGTTATTAATGCAGGAGTGATAATTGCAAATTTTGCCTGAAATAAAGCAAAAAGGATCATCGGAATTGTTGGTGCCAACTCCCAGGCGGTATTCGCGCTTACTCCCTGAAAAAATATATTTGATGAAGGATTCCCAATGAAACCACCAATTGATGGTCCAAAACACAATCCGAAACCAATTACTATCCAAAGTACAGTAACAATTACCATTGCCATGAAACTTTGAAGCATAGTACTAATTACGTTTTTCTTTCCTACCATTCCTCCATAGAAAAATCCTAACCCCGGAGTCATTAATAATACAAACGCAGTTGCAACAACCATCCATGCAGTATCACCTGTATCAAGTTTAAGTTCTACAACATGAGCGCCTAGTGTTTTTGATTCAGTAATAAATGAGATAGAAAAAATAGATAATAATAAAATCGTGATAAGAATCACGCTTAAAATAATTTTTCGCATAGTTATTTAGTTTTAAATTTTTGATAAAAATATAAAATGAATCAACACCCCTATTAAAAATAGAGTCTAATGTTTAATTTTTGTTAATTTTTCATTTTAACCCCCTCTGTTTTGAATGTATTTGTTAAAATCAACTTAAAATTTGCAATATGATAACATTTTTATTGCCTAGTTTAAGAATGTGCATACTTTTCTTATGAAATTATTAAATATTTACAATTGAAATTCCAGCATTATTGGTAAAAAGCAACTAACTTTTTATTTTGATGATGTATATTTGATCTTTTTAACATTTTTTATAATTTAAACTTAACGATGGAAATTCAGAAAATAAAATGGGGAATTATAGGTTTAGGTAACATTGCAAATCAGTTTGCTGCAGATTTACAATTGCTTAAAGATGCTGAATTAACCGCCGTAGCTTCCCGAGATAGCGACAAGGCAAAGGAGTTTGCACAAAAGTACAACTGCACAAAAGCCTATAATTCTTACGATGCCCTTTTTGAAGATGAAAATGTAGACATAATATATATTGCTACTCCGCATAATTCTCATGCTGAATTATCGATAAAAGCATTAGAAAATGGTAAACATGTTTTATGCGAAAAACCAATTGCCCTTTCTTATACTGATGCCCTTCGAATGACTGAAGCTTCAAAAAAATACAATAAATTTTTTATGGAAGCTTTCTGGACGAGATTTATTCCGTCAGTTCAGGATGTTTTATCGAAAGTAATAGATGGAGAAATTGGCGATGTTAATTATATAAAAGCAGATTTTGCCTTTATCGGGAATGAAACAGTAGGCGGCCGATTATTTGATAAGAAAAGTGGTGGCGGAGCACTGTTTGATATTGGCGTATATCCCCTATTTCTGTCTTATATCATGCTCGGAATTCCCAAGGAAATTATAGCAAAATCTATTTTTCATAAAAATGATATTGATTTGCAGACATCAATGATTTTGCAATATGATAATGCACAGGCAATCCTGCATGCGTCAATTGTTTCAGAATCTGATATGAAGGCAGTAATTGGCGGATCAAAAGGAAGAATCGAGCTTAATGCGCCATGGTTTATGGCAAATGGCTATTCTGTTTTTAAAGAAGAGAAAGAAATCGCATTTGGTTTTCCAAATTTTGGAAAGGGATATTCGTATGAAGCCATAGAATGTAATAATTGCATTAGAAACAATCAAATAGAAAGTAAACTTTGGTCACATCAAAATAGTCTGGATTTGAGTAAGATTGTTGAGGAAATTAAGAATCAGGTTGAACTGGAATTTTAATATTTATATTTTGTAGTAAAAAAGCTATAAATTAAATATTTTTAATTAGTTTTAAAAATATTTAATGAAAGAAATATTATGCTGATTAAAGTTTACGGAAGCGCTGTTTTTGGAGTTGAAGCCACAACAATTACGGTGGAAGTTCATATGGATAAAGGAATTGGTTATCACTTAGTTGGATTGCCAGACAATGCCATAAAAGAAAGCAGTTACCGAATTGCCGCCGCTCTTAAAAATAACGGATTGACCTTACCGGGAAAAAAAATAACGATCAATATGGCGCCCGCCGACCTGCGAAAAGAAGGTTCTGCTTATGATTTACCTCTCGCAATGGGAATTTTAGTTGGTTCAGACCAGATAAAAGCGCCGGCAATTGAAGAATATATCATAATGGGAGAGCTTTCTCTAGACGGAAGTTTGCAATCCATAAATGGCGCTTTGCCAATTGCCATAAAAGCAAAAGAAGAAGGTTATAAAGGTTTTTTTCTGCCCAAGCAAAACGTAAAAGAAGCCGCAATTGTCGCAGGACTTGACGTTTATGGAGTCGAAAATTTACAAGAAGTAATTGATTTTTTTGAGGGAAGAGGAACACTTGAACCTACTATAATTGATACCAGAACAGAATTTTATAAAACACTCGATTTTCCTGAATTTGATTTTTCTGATGTTCGCGGTCAGGAAAGTATAAAACGCTGTATGGAAATTGCAGCTTCCGGTGGTCACAACATCATTTTAATCGGCCCGCCCGGAGCCGGGAAAACAATGCTGGCCAAAAGATTACCCAGTATTTTACCTCCAATGACTTTGAGAGAAGCGTTAGAAACCACTAAAATACATAGTGTTGCCGGAAAATTAAAAGAAGTGGGTTTAATGAATCAAAGGCCATTTCGTAGTCCGCATCATACCATTTCGAATGTTGCATTAGTAGGAGGAGGGAGTTATCCACAGCCCGGCGAAATATCAATGGCACATAATGGCGTTTTGTTTTTGGATGAATTGCCGGAATTTAAACGCGATGTTCTGGAAGTAATGCGCCAGCCGCTTGAAGATCGCGAAGTCACGATTTCGCGGGCAAAGTTTACTGTAACCTATCCGTCATCGTTTATGTTAGTGGCAAGTATGAACCCGAGTCCGAGCGGTTTTTTTAATGATCCAAGTATGCCAAATACCTCTTCTCCACACGAAATGCAGCGTTATATGAGCAAAATTTCAGGGCCATTATTAGACAGAATCGACATTCATATTGAAGTAACTCCCGTTCCTTTCGAAAAATTATCAGACGACAGAAAAGCAGAAAGCAGCGTCGAAATCAGAAAACGTGTAACGGCCGCACGCGAACTTCAGTCATTACGTTTTGAAGCACTGCCCAATATTCACTACAACGCGCAAATGAATACCAAACAAATAAGAGAATTTTGTGCCCTTGACGAACAATCAAAAGAATTGCTAAAGACGGCAATGGAAAGACTAAATCTCTCGGCAAGAGCATATGACCGAATCCTGAAAGTAGCCAGAACAATTGCAGATCTTGATGCTTCACAGCAAATTACTCCAGGTCATATTGCAGAGGCAATTCAATATAGAAGTTTAGATCGTGATGGCTGGCTGGGCTAAAAAGATTTTTATCCAACTTTTTCTCACACTGAGCAGAGTCTTAGTCCCGTTTGCTAAATCACTTTGCAGGACTTCGACTCCGTTCAGTCTGACATTGGAAAATCTTCTGAAACAAAAAAAATCGAGTACCTTACTTTGCGAGATTAATACTTTAGATCTTTTATTCAAATTTTAAACTAGCATTTTTTGACATTAAATACGAAGTCAGTTTTTTGATTTTGCCATTTTCCATTTCAAAAACATCACAAAAAACAGCGTCAAGAATACCTCCGTTTTTCATGTTTCCCTGAACAGAACCTTCCGCAATAACAATATTATCTTCTTCGACTAGTTTTACAATGTGAATAATCGGACTTCCGGTGAAATTATCATTTTCGATTTCTTTGTCAAAAGCTTCTTTGCCAAAATATTTATAAATTCCAGGCATTTCCCAAACAATATCATCCGTTACGCAATTCAGAATTCTTTGGTGATCGCTGACTCTAAAAGCAGCCATATATTCGGTTACGGTTTCTTTATTTTGCGTCATAATTAATAGTTTTTTAGGTTACTATAAAAATAATTTTTCATCAAAATTATAAGACTGGCGAATTCGTTTTATTCCTTACTTCCCTTAGGATACAAAGTTCTAAAAGAATTAGAAACAGCCTGATGCAATATAGTGCCATGGTTTTCCAGAGGCAGATATTCAAAATGCACGTTTATATTTTTATTTTCAACAGATCTGATTTTTTCTGCTAGCAGATTAGCATCAACTTCCATAACTCTTGGTATTTCAGTTGGCGTAACTCCTTCTTTACCAACGGCAATAAAAATATTAATGGATTGCTTGAAAATACGAAGCAATGATAATTCTTCATTTAATAAACAACCATTATCCCACCACAAACTTGGACTTATAATAATATATTTATTGAAAAGAGACGGCTTTTTAAATAAAATTTCGGTTTCTAATAGTCCGCCTAATGACTGTCCTATTATGGTTTTGGATTCGTTTGTCCTGTATTTTTTTTCGATAAAGGGTTGTAATTCCTTTTCAATAAAAGAAATAAATTTATCAGAATGGCCTGATGTAGGATAGGCTTTTTTATCTTTTACAATTGTAGTCGGAAAAGTAAAATCCCTTCTTCGATCAACTGTTGCAATACCTACAACAATTGATTTTGGAACTTGATTGATCCACTCAAAACTATTAAATTGCACCAAACCGACAATATGAATAAAATCTTCATCTGCTGAACCGTCCAGTAGATAAATTACCGGATATTTTGTAGCTGCTGCAGGATCGTAACCTTCAGGAAGATAAATATTTACAATTCTTTTTTCACCTAATTCTTTTGATTCAATTTCCTCAATGCTGCCTAAAACAAATGGTTTGCTTGTTGTCGTTTTTTTTGTTTGCGCAAAAATTATTGAAGAGAAAATAAAGAAAAACAGAATGGAAAATTTGTTCATTTGTTTTGAATGTTGAAATTTTATAATTTCATTTATAATTTAATTCTTGTAGATAAATTTAATTATTTCGCTGTAATATTCCAAAGACTTATTTTTCTTCTCGCTGTAAAACCCAGTTTTTCATACAGTTTAATAGCACCGGCATTACTTTCGATAACATGCAAAAACGGAATTTTATTCTCCTCGAAAATAGCATTTACGACAAATGTAATCAATTGTTTTGCATACCCTTTGCCTGTATGATCCGGATGTGTAACAATAGCGCTGACTTCTGTAAAATCATTCATTTTCATACGCTCTCCGGTAATGGCAACCAATTGATTTTCTTTAAATATCCCAAAATAATTCCCCAACAAAGGCGTCTTGTTTTTGAAATATCCTGGCTGAACCAAATTAACTAAAGCGCATAGTTCTTCATTATGATTTTCTGTCAGCTTCACGACTTCAGTATCAATGGCAAGTTGAATTTTCTCGTAAATAATCATTTGAAGACAAACCAATTCTTTTACAATTTGTACATTTTCAGAGATTTTAGGTTTTTCGCCAACTATAAAAAAATTATCTGTCAAAGCTGCGTATTGATCTATTGCATCAGAAATATTTTCAGAATCAATAAAACCTCCAAAAGGGCAATAATCAGGATTATAGAATTTTGTATTTCTGTAATCAATAACAAATGCCCCATGATTTTCTGATAACGAATGCCAAACCGGATTGTCTAATTTATATTCTTCTATAGTTTTCATTATAAGGTTTTTTCTAGAATTACTACGTGGTTAAGGTTGCAGTCCATATTGCCAACAAACTTGTCAAGAATAAAAATATTGTATTTTTTTATCTCGGTTTAGGTTGGTTAGATATTTTTTTGAAGATTATTTAGCCCCTAAATTTATTTCGCACAATAATATCTTTCAGTCTTGCTTTTAGATCTTCTCCCGTATCAAAAACCATTTGCTCATTGTTCGGAAACGGTACAGCACGTTTATTAAAATAAGAAAGATAACTTTCTTCACAAGCATTTTTATCACCTTTGTAAGTCGAATAAATATTTTCAAAAACAAACTCACTTGTAAGCGGAAACGTTTGTGCCAGTTGATTGGTTTTCAAATCAACAAAATCTACTTTTGCCGTAACCTGGCAAGATTTAAATTGTCTGAATTCGTAAACATTTGCACGAAGTAGTTTATAATTATCCACTTTTATCTCTTTGCCTAAACTGTCTTTAACAGGGCGGCCTCTGCTGTCGACAAGTGTTTTCACGCCATCTTTAATTTGTCTTTCCTTGCTGAATTCCTTCTCTTTAATCTGCTCAGGCGAGATAGCAATCTTTACAAAATTCACAATTAAACTGTAATCGTACGTTACGTTTTTTTGTCTTACACTATGATAAACCGTCCACTTATCATTTAATCCGTAGGTTTTAATATCCAGTAAATCATCCTGAAGCTGTCTAGGAATCACCATATTGGTTTCATTTTTTGCATATATGTCCACAAAATCGGTTCCTTTAAACTGTGCGTCTTCCATCAGTTTTTTTACATTTTTGTATCCCGGATTAATACTTTCCAGGTAGAATAAATTATCATACGCCTCTCTAGAATCCATTTTGTTGTTTGATTCTAAAAGCACTGAAGATTTTTCATATAAAAATTTTGAAAGTGCATTTCTGCTGCTCACAATTTGATCGGAATAATTATCGAACGCAAAAGATGCGTTTTTTCCCAACTTCAATAACGGCAAAGGCAATAAAGGCCGAATCTTTTCCTGACGGTCATTCAACTGTAAATAAGTAGTATAGATGCGCTCAGCATTTGCCGGATTGGCTTCTTTTGTCATCATTTCAAGATTGCGTAAATCGCGGTCTTTTGCTTTTGCAAATGCCTCCTCAAGTAAATACACATAATCCTGTTTTCCCTTCGAGTCTTTTTTAGTCTTTAATGCATCAACTGCGCGGTCTATGGCTCCGTCATAATTACCGTCGCTAAGCAGCGATTGCGTTGTTTTTACACCACACGAATAAAATATAAAAAATAAAAACGAGAACAATAAGGTAATTTTTTTCATCCTAAATATCAATTGATTTAAAGATGTAAATATATCAGTTTTAGGTTAATTGAGGTGTAAGAGAAATATCATTTTAAATTTACGAAGCAGAAGTTTAGTTTTCACAATAACCACCAGTCCCGCTTTCGCCTATATCTCTCCGTTTCACTGCGAGGATACCGGCTCTATCGGGGCTAGATTAGAAATTTATTTTTTTATAAGAAATTGATAATCAGATATAATAAAGAAGAGAAAATAATAAGAAACTTTAGATATAGCGAATCCACCACTTTTTACTTCTCGCTTTATAGGCCCCAAACCAAATGCAAGGTTTGTAAAGAGAAGCAACCACAGCAATCCAAATTAAATAAATAGACCAAAGCTGCACACCACTTTCTACTCCCTTTGGTCTTCCAAAAGTTCCCGTTGCAAATTCTAATTGTGACCAGTTAAAACCTTGTAAAAACAACATGGCAAGAGTTAAAATATGGATCAAATAAAAGTGAAGAACAAAGTAAAATAAAGGTACTTTTCCGTAAACGATAGTTATTTTTTTAAAACCATTACTAAATTGTTCCGCAAATGCCAGCAACAAAAGCATAATACCTAATGTAGCCAAACTATATAAAAGCGAAGGAGGATATTTGGTCAGATTCATAAAAGATAAAAATGTAAAAACAGCATTTTTTTGAATCGTCCAAAGAGCCGGATCACCGTAAATATTGATAAAACGAAGAACAGCAAATAGCCCTAACGAACCAATACCAAGTTTTATAAATAGCTTTTTTCGTTGCTCGTAAGCCATTTCATAATAGCGTGCGAAACCAAATCCGGTTAGCATAATCCCTAGCCATGGAATAGGAGGATAGCCCATAATAAAGACGCGATTGCCAAACGGAATTACTGCCGGGCCAAAAAATGGTGATAAAACTGCTTTCACAATTGACCCTTCTTCAAACGGAAGAAGTGGCAAAAGATTATGGCAAAAAATAATGACCAGACCAATTATTCCCAATTGTTTTGCCGGAACTTTTAACAACAATCCCAAAAGAATAAAACCGAAACCTATTGCAGCTATCACCTGAAATAAAAGGGTATGAAAACCAATATCAAAAAATAATCCAAAATTGACAACAGTAAATTCGAGTAACAGTAACCACAGACCTCGTTTAATTAGGTGTTGTCTCGCTTCTGTAAAATTGTTTTTGTTTTTTAATGAAAGATAAACTGAAGTTCCTGCCAGGAAAACAAATGTAGGCGCACATAAATGAGTAATCCATCGTGTAAAAAACAAGAAAGGAGTAGTGGTAGCTAAATCGGTAGGGCTTAGAGTAATGGAATCTATATGCATCAAATCGCGAACATGGTCTAATGCCATAATAATCATTACAATTCCTCGTACTATATCAATTGAATTTTCTCTTTTCATTTTTTTGTAAAAAAGTTAAATTAGAAATAGATTGATTGTTTTGTGCTGATTTTAATGATGTGAATTTAGTGTTTTTTTTGTCATAAATATAGCACATTTTTTTTCTTGGTAATGAATATAGTTTAGTCTGTTTTATTTTTGATGGATTACAGAGACGTTTGTAAGGACGCACAGCAGAATTTTAATCTGCATACCAACGTGAATTTACCACTCGTTCCCTCTAAGAAAACAATAAGTTTCTTAGTTTATTCCGGCCAATACAAAACATTAAATTTATGACCATCAGGGTCAGAAAATCCAAAGAAATATCCTTTTTCAACACTTTGCGGTTCAGCAAAAATTCTTCCTCCGGCATTTTTAACAGCGAGTAGCCATTGATGCACTTCGTCTGTACTTTCTGCAGAAAGAGAAAATATAATTTCACTTCCTTGATTTAAGTCAGCCACTTCATCATTTACAGCCCATTTAAATCTTTCCTTAGCAAAAAAATGAATGATAAAATCATCGTCACCAAACATAAAACTCGTAAGTTCGCTGCTTGTTCCGTTTGGTTTAAATCCTAATTCGCTATAGAATTTAGTTGTTCGCTGCAAATCTTCCACGCCTAAATTGGCCCATATTTTTTTATTTTTCATAAGATTTATTTTAAGAATTACATAAATTTATGAAATTTAAATTAAAGTGCAGGAATGCAAACGCAATGAAAGTCACATTTTAAAAAGGAATTTTAATTGTCCCAAGTTTCAATTAAATTTTTATCCCACAAATTTAGGGCATAATCTTTAAAAATTTTTGGCGCCTTTTTAAAACTTTCATCTAATTTAAATTTACCACCAATGAATTGTTTTTCGCCATTTTCATACGTTCCAACCTGAACTTTGTTTTCTCCGCGAATGGCATATTTTTGATTTCCTTCGTACATAATAATTTTCATGTTCGACGGACTCACATCGCCGTGACAAACTGTCTTGTACATTAACCAGATTTCGGCAATTCCGTTGTTGTTTAAATCAGTGACATTAAAAGTATTTTTAACGAAAGAAGCAGTAAGGTCAACCGGACAATCAGAAATGTAATCGTAAACTTTCCAGGTTTGTTTTGCTTCATTTCCCGAAATTACGAAGTGATACCCAAACAATTCAGCATCAGAACTATCGTCAGATTCGTGTTTGAATTTTTTATTAATATGATAGCCGGTTTCGGTTGTGATGACAATATTATCACCCAGCTTATCTTTCCAGCGAACGGCATTTTTTACAAAACCTTCGTATTTTATTGAAGCTGGAAATTGAGTAGAATCTATTTTAATTACCGTTAAAGTAAAGGTTGCGGTTTCAATTGTATTTAATTCTGCGGTTTTATTTACAATATTTTTTTCTTTTTTGTCAGATTGGCAATTGGCGAAGAGAATAATTACGAAAGATAAAAAGGCAATTTTTTTCATAATAATGATTGTAGAAAGCATAAGCAATGTGCTAAGGTCTGGGATACTGTTATTTTTTAATTTTAATTTTCACCTGATAAACAATTTCCCAGAAAATAATCGAAAAAACAGCGTTGGTAAATATGGCTGTTTTAACCTGATACGGATCATAATCTAAAAACAAATGTAAATTAGTAAACTTTAAAGCTAAAAATAAAGCCGAAGCTGCAATCAAAACAGAGCAGATCAGATTTAGCAAAGAAGTCCATTTTAGTCCCAGAAAAGAATAGATACTATTTAAAACAGCATAACCACAACCCAAAGTAATATACGGATCGGTTTTTAATTGCTCTCCTAGTGTCAATAAAAGCGGAGTTGAAGTAAGATATAGAAAGAATAAGATGGAGTAAAGCAGGATTCTAATTTGTGGTTTCATTTTTATATTTTTAGTAGAAGTTTCAAAGAATATATAACGCTTAAGTACGTTTTTACTTATTGCAAAATCGCATCAATTTTAGCTTCCGATTTTTCTTTGATGGTACTATCCGGATGAAAACTCCAGATGATTAGAAATTTTCCTGTAGCAAGATATTCTTCCGGATGCTCTTTCGTTGGTTCTTTGTCTTTTCCCCAAAGTAAACCTTGCAGAAAACTATCGCCTTTAAATCGGTGTTCAAATTCAAAATACATGATCGAACCGCTATCTCCTTTACTTTTGAAACTTTGAATTTCTTTACTTTTTACAGTTCCCACAAAGCTGGCGTAAGTTGCAATATCGTTATAAAAATTACAAGCCTGCGGAGAAATACAAATATGGCCGTCACTTAAAGCATAACTCTTTGGAATTTCTTTTGGTTTTAGTTTTAAATCAGCAATTGTCTGACTGAAGACAGATGTAGTAAGTAACAGAAATAATACCGACAGGGGAATCGTGATTTTCATGGTTTTTAGGTTTAATGGCAGTTGTTTTTACCGGGCTAAAATAATATTTTTATTTGAGTAAATTGAAGTTCATTTTTGGATTAGAAATAAAATAGCATCATGTGATACGCTGCGCAAATTATGTACTTCGTTTCCGGAGCTTTGTTATATTCTTTGCGGATATACTTATTTGTTTTGTAAAAGTTTCAATTATAATGAAAACGAATGCGTCAGGGATAGAGACGTTATTCTTTTGTGAAGTGGAACGGAAAAAAAGATATAGCCGATCCCGAAGTTTCGGGACGGCCCGGAGGGATACGCCAAAAAATCCCATTCACTTATAAGGAACGGTATAAATTTTAGAGTAGTTCAGTGTCTAGAAAGTTCCAATAAAATGGAGTCCAATCATTGAATTTGAAACCTGAGGAATTAATTGTTTGTGCATTTTAAATTTTTTAGGATCTTCGATAAAAGCACTAGAATCATTTTTAGCCATTTGCTTGCGACTGCTAATCACTATAGATCGACCGATGATTGTACCTAATAAACCGCCTACTAATAAGTCTGAAACCCAGTGATGGTGACTTTTTATGTCTGAAAGAAACACAGCTGTTACAAATGTATAAGGTATCCAATAGTTGTTGTATTCCATTTGAAAAACTTTGGCTATAGCAAAATAAGAGGTGGCATGAAAAGAAGGAAATGCAGTACCGCTGCCGCCATGCGTAAATTGAATTTTATCGTAGTTTCCAAAATCCCATGGATCTTTTGTCCAGGGCTCTTTTACAGGATTGTCATCGTTTATTCTTCTTTGAGGCCTGTTTCGTGATGATATAGTTTTTAGCACTATCTGACTTATAACATAAGAATAGGCTAAAGATTTAACAGCATTAAGAGCAACAACTTGTCCTTTTTTGTTGTTGATAATTAATGAACCTGCATATAGTCCGATGACTGGGTAAACGATATAAGTATCTGTTCCGATTACGTGTGGGAGAGTGCTTTTAATTTCAGGTAAACGATAATCAATATTAGGTTCTATATGATCGTGCATAAAACCAGTAGTGTGTCTGTCAACTGCTATTAAACCAATTATTCCTGCGGTATAAATAGCAGTTCTTTTCCAGTCACTTGAGACGGTGTGGCCCATTGCTGAGAAATCACCCGGTACACTAAGAACGCTGTTTGCAAGTACGGAACCTGCTACTTTGAATCGATTTTCTTTTTTAATTTTTAGGCTGTCGTGTTTTATTTTTAAAGTGTCATGCTGAGAAAAGCAGGGAATAGAAAGTATGCTAAAAAAGATTAGGGTGTAAAATTTCATAGTAAAACAATTTGAAATTAAAATTTATTTAAAATATTTAGTAAGCTTCATATAACACAAAAAAGATAGTTTTTTGTAATTTTTTCGGATTTAAAATATGGCGATTATGTTTTTCATTTTGTTTAGTTGTCAAAAAATATGCTTCAAACTTTAGTACGTCACTTAAGATTAAATAAATTTCATTAACATATTAGCTTTCATTAATTGCTGTAAAAAAAAAATATTTGTCAAGATGTTAAAATTGAGCATTTTATAATGTAGAAATAATTAATCTTAGTGTCTAATATAGGAAAAAATTATGTAAGATTTTTAGTGGTTTTGATTTTTTTTAAATTTATTTGAGGATAAACTTGTTATTTTATAGAGATAATAATTATGGTTGAGTGAATTGAATTCAGTTTTGGGAATTGTACGGTTTTGTAAGCAGATTATTTTGCTATATTATTAAAAACCAATTACTAAAATTTACAATTATGCAGAATGTCAGACCAAAAAAAATCCCGCCTCAGTTAAGAAACGGGATTCACTAGATATTCTCTTTTTTTTTATTTTTAGACTGCTGCTGCAACTTCTTGTGGCAACGGAATTTGATTTTTAAGCAAATCCTCGAATGTTTCGTGTTGGCGAATTAAGATTCCTTTTCCGTCTTTCCATAAAACTTCGGCTGGTTTGTATCTTGAATTGTAGTTGGATGCCATTGAGAAACAATAAGCTCCAGCGTTTCTGAAAGCTAAAATATCACCTTCGGTAATTTCAGAAATTCTGCGGTTGTTGGCAAAAGTATCGGTTTCGCAAATGTATCCTACTACAGAGTAAAAACGCTCCTTTCCTTTTGGGTTTGAGATGTTTTCAATATGGTGTGAAGATCCGTACAACATTGGACGAATTAAGTGGTTGAAACCACTATCAACTCCGGCAAAAACTGTTGAAGTTGTTTGTTTTACTACGTTTACTTTTACTAAGAAATGACCTGCTTCGCTCACCAAAAATTTTCCTGGTTCAAAAATCAACGTTAAATCTCTGCCATATTCGGCACAAAAAGCATTGAATCTTTTTGATAATTTTTTACCCAATTCTTCAATATCAGTTTCGATATCGTCTTTTTTGTAAGGAACTTTAAAGCCACTTCCGAAATCTAAGAATTCAAGATCTTTGAAGTGTTTTGCCGTATCGAACAAGATTTCAGCAGCATACAAAAATACTTCTATATCTAAAATATCAGATCCTGTGTGCATGTGGATTCCAACAATACTCATTTTAGTATTCTCAACAATTCGCAATATATGCGGTATTTGATGTACAGAGATTCCGAATTTACTATCGATATGTCCCACAGAAATGTTAGCATTTCCACCCGCCATTACGTGCGGATTGATACGGATACATACCGGAATTTGAGGATATTTTGTTCCGAATTGCTCCAGAATAGATAGGTTATCAATATTGATTTGAACACCCATTGCAGCAACTTCTTCGATTTCCTCTAAAGAAACGCCGTTTGGTGTAAAGAAAATTTTGTCAGGATCATAGCCAGCATGAAGTCCTAATAAAACTTCTTGAATCGATACAGTGTCTAAACCAGACCCCATGTTCTTTAACAACTGAAGAATCGCAACGTTAGACAATGCCTTCATGGCATAATTAACTCTCAAGTTTTCTACCTTAGAGAAAGCTTTGGTTAATCTGTTGTACTGTGATTGGATTTTTTCGGCATCATAAACATATAATGGACTTCCAAATTGGTCTGCTAACTGCAGTAAATCTTTTGCTTGCATTTTTATAAACTATTTTGAGCAAAGTTATTACACTTTTGAGTAATGACAAATTTTTTGTAGAAAAATAACAAATTGTAACAAATTGTTTGTTTTAAAACAAAAACCATCTTAAAATGGATTTTTATAAAACTATAATGCGTGCCTAGTATTTTTAGCCACGAATTACATTAATTTGCCGTAGCGTATAAAAATTATTTTAATCTAAATTATTGAAAATTAGTGTATTCTTTGCAAAAAAATCAATTTAATCTGTGAAATCTGTGGCAAAAAAAACTGCTAAAATTCCAAGCATAAAAACTTAGAACTTAGCAGTTTAGTATCTTAGAACCTTAGATTATAAACTCGGTAAATCTCCTTTTCCTTTTGTTGGCAAGTTGGTAGAGCCCATTAAGAACAAATCTACTTCTCTTGCTGCTTCTCGACCTTCTGAAATAGCCCAAACGATCAATGATTGTCCTCTTCGCATATCACCAGCGGTAAAAATGTGGGGAACGTTCGTTTGATAATTTTTTGCCTGATAGTTGCTTCTCATATCTAATTCAAGACCTAATTGCTGGCTTAAAGTTTTCTCCGGACCTGTAAATCCTAGAGCCAATAATGCTAACTCGCAAGGCCAGATTTTCTCAGAACCTTCTTTTTCGATTAATTCTGGTCTATTTCCCGGCGTCATTTTCCATTGAACTTCAACGGTTTTTAATCCTGTTAATTCGCCTTTACTATTAGAAATGAATTCTTTAGTATTTATTAACCAGTTTCTGTCGCAACCTTCTTCGTGAGAGGATGACGTTTTTAACTGCAAAGGCCAGAATGGCCAGGGAGTTGATTCGCTTCTTCCAACCGGAGGCTTTGGTAAAATCTCAAAATTCGTTACTGATTTTGCACCATGACGGTTTGAAGTTCCAACGCAGTCAGAACCTGTATCTCCACCACCAATTACAATGACGTTTTTTCCTGTTGCTTTTACCTGATCCGGAATAGATTCTCCGTATAAAACTTTAGTTTGCTGAGTCAAGAAATCCATTGCCTGAACAACGCCTTTGCTTTCGATTCCTTTCGTTGGCAAACTTCTTCTTTCAGTTGCTCCACCGCATAATACGATAGAATCGAATGAATTAAGTTCTTCAACACTAAAGTTTACTCCAACATTTACATTAGTTTTAAAAGTGATTCCCTCAGCTTCAAGGATTAATACACGTCTGTCGATAATTCCTTTTTCTAGTTTGAAATTCGGAATTCCGTAACGCAATAAACCTCCAATAGCATTGTCTCTTTCAAAAACAGTTACCGTGTGACCGGCTCTGTTTAATTGTTGCGCTGCTGCCAAACCTGCAGGACCTGAACCAATAACGGCAACCGTTTTTCCGGTTCTTGTTTTTGGTGGTTGTGGTTTAATCCAGCCTTCATCAAAACCTCTTTCAATAATATTTTTTTCGATATTTTCAATCGCAACTGGTTCTTTAATGATTCCCAATACACATGATTTTTCACATGGAGCAGGGCATAAGCGGCCTGTAAATTCAGGAAAGTTATTAGTAGATTGTAAAATCTCTAAAGCACTTTGCCATTCTTCCTGGTGTACCATGTCGTTAAAGTCAGGAATTAAATTTCCTAACGGACAGGCGCTGTGGCAAAAAGGAATACCACAATCCATACATCTTGATCCTTGCTCTTTTTTCTTTTCTTCTGTTAACGGAATAGTAAATTCGTTGTAGTTTGAAACACGTTGTGCTACTGCTAAATTACTTTCGTCGGCTCTGCTATATTCTTTAAATCCGCCTATTTTACCCATGACATTTTAATTAAATGTAAATGATGTTTTCATTTTTCATTTTTTAAATTACAAACTCCAGTTTTTTTAACCACAAAGAGCGTAACTCTTTTTTTTGCTTTGCAACTTTCAAGTTCGCAAAGCTTTGAGGTTATTTTCAATCTAAAATCTGAGCTCTAAAATCTAAAATTTCAAAATCATTTATCCAGCTATTAATTCTTCTATTTTTTTCTCTTCTGCAATTCGTTGTAATGCTTTTTTGTAATCAGTTGGCATTACTTTTACGAAATGTTTCTGCTCATTTTCCCAGTCTGCTAAAATTCTTTTTGCTAATGGACTGCTCGTGTACAATGAATGGTTTTTAATCAAGCGTCTCAGTTTTGTAACGTCTTCATCTTCCATCGGATCAAATGCAACCATTTCCATGTTGCATAAAGTAGAATCGAATTTTTGATTTGGATCGTAAACATAAGCTACACCGCCGCTCATACCAGCCGCGAAGTTTCTTCCTGTTTTTCCTAAAACAACCACTGTACCACCGGTCATGTACTCGCATCCGTGATCTCCAATTCCTTCAACCACTGCAGTTGCTCCGGAATTTCTCACACAAAAACGTTCTCCGGCCATTCCATTAATATAAGCCTCTCCGGTAATAGCTCCGTAAAGGGCAACGTTACCAATAATGATATTTTCTTCAGGTTTGAAGGTTGCAGTAGGAGGGACTTTGATAATCAATTTTCCTCCGGAAAGTCCTTTTCCTAAATAATCATTACAGTTTCCGTGAATTTTAAACGACAATCCGTTTGTTGCAAAAGCACCAAAACTTTGTCCGGCAGAACCTTCAAAATCAACTAAAATAGTGTCTTCAGGTAAACCTTGTGCGCCATATATCTTTGAGATTTCATTACTCAAAATGGCACCTACAGAACGGTCTGTATTTTTAATTTTAAACGTAACTCTAGTTTTTTCTTTTCTATAAATAGATGGGATCGCTTCTTTGATAATTTCAAAGTCCAATACGTTTTCAAGTTGGTGATCCTGAGTAGTTGTATTGTGAATTGGCTCTGTTTTCGCTTTTTCAGGTTTGTATAGAATTGATGATAAATCTAAACCATTAGCTTTGTAATGTTTGATCGCTTTGTTCACATTTAATTTTTGTGACTGACCCACCATTTCTTTTAAGGTTCTGAAACCTAATTGCGCCATGATTTCTCTTAATTCTTCAGCAATAAAATACATGAAGTTGATGACGTGCTCCGGAGTTCCTTTGAAATTTTTTCTCAATTCAGGATCCTGAGTTGCAATACCAACCGGGCAAGTATTCAAGTGACAAGCTCTCATCATGATACAGCCAGAAGCAACAAGCGGAGCAGTAGCGAAACCAAATTCTTCAGCGCCTAACAAGGCAGCAATAGCTACGTCACGACCTGTTTTCAATTGTCCGTCACATTCTAAAACCACACGGCTTCTTAAATCATTTAAGATTAAAGTTTGTTGTGCTTCGGCTAAACCAAGTTCCCAAGGAATTCCAGTGTGTTGTAAGGAAGTTAATGGTGCAGCACCAGTTCCTCCATCATAACCTGAAATAAGGATAACATCAGCTTTTGCTTTTGCAACACCAGCAGCAATTGTTCCAACTCCAACTTCAGAAACTAATTTTACGTTTACACGCGCTTCACGATTCGCATTTTTTAAGTCGAAAATCAACTGAGATAAATCCTCAATAGAGTAAATGTCGTGGTGAGGCGGAGGTGAAATCAAACCTACGTAAGGTGTAGAATTTCTGGTTTCAGCGATCCAAGGCACCACTTTTTCTCCAGGAAGTTGTCCACCTTCACCAGGTTTTGCTCCCTGAGCCATTTTAATCTGTATTTCTTTAGCGTTTGTTAAATAGTTGATCGAAACACCAAAACGTCCCGAAGCTACCTGTTTGATGGCACTGTTTCTTGAGTCTCCGTTAACTTCTTTTTGGAAACGTTTAGGATCTTCTCCACCTTCTCCGGAATTACTTTTACCGCCAATTCTGTTCATTGCAATTGCTAAATTCTCGTGTGCTTCTCTACTGATAGATCCGTAAGACATCGCACCCGTTTTGAACTTTTTCACAATTTCTGTCCAAGGCTCTACTTCATCAATAGAAATTGGATCTAAATTGTTGAATTCAAACATTCCTCTAATAGTCATTAAGTTAGAGCTTTGCTCATTCACCATATTAGAGTATTCTTTATAACTTTCAGGACTGTTCAAGCGAACAGCCTGTTGTAATTTTGCAATAGTGGTTGGATTAAACATGTGTTTTTCTCCACCGCGTCTCCATCTGTAAATTCCTCCAATTTCTAAAGGAAGCAAGTTGGCTACTTTTGAGTTTGGAAATGCTTTTTGGAAACGTTTTTTTACTTCTTTTTCCACTTCGATTAAGCCAATTCCTTCGATTCTTGAAGGCGTGTAAGGAAAATATTTAGAAGTAAAAGTTTTGTTTAAACCTAAAATCTCAAAAATCTGAGCCGCTCTGTACGAGTGCAAAGTCGAGATTCCAATTTTGTTCATGATTTTAACGATTCCTTTTGCAATCGCTTTGTTGTAATTTACAATCGCATAATCTGCTTTTACACCTTTTATAAATCCTTGATTTACCTGATCGTGAATAATTTCATTTACCATGTATGGATTGATCGCACTGGCACCGTATCCAAACAATAAAGCAAAATGATGTGGTTCACGAGGCTCTGCAGATTCGATTATGATTCCGAATTTAGAACGAACCTGTAAAATGTTTAAAGAGTGATGAATGTAAGAACAAGCCAATAACATAGGTATTGGAGCAAATTCTTCGCTAACACCTCTGTCTGACAGAATGATTACATTACATCCTTCAGAAACTGCTTTAAAAGTAGCCTGGACACATTTTTCGAGCGCGCGCTCTAAACCGTTAACCCCTTTTTCTATTTTATATAAAGTAGAAATGGTAGCCGATTTAAAATCCGGGTGATCGATGTTTCTTATTTTATCTAAATCCTCGTTTGAAATAACCGGATTCTGGATTTTTAGTTTTTTACATTGTTTCGATTCAATTTCAAAAATATTGAAATCTCCACCAACTGCTAAACTGATATCGGTAATAATTTCCTCACGAATACCATCCAAAGGCGGATTGGTAACCTGGGCAAATAATTGTTTAAAATAGTTATACAACAATTGCGGCTGGTCTGACAATACAGCCAGAGGCGTATCGTTACCCATAGAACTGATAGCTTCAGCTCCCTGGCCTCCCATTGGGTTAATGATTGTTTTTAAATCTTCAATCGTATAACCAAATAATTTTTGTCTTGTTAAGAAATCCAGTTTCTCAACAGGAGTTGGATTATTCGTGTATGGAACTTTTGATAAAGGCAATAAATTTGCATCGAGCCATTCCTGATACGGACGTTTTGTAACAATTGTTTTTTTAACTTCTTCATCTTCAATAATACGGCCTTCGTTCATATCAACCAGAAACATTTTTCCAGGCTCTAAGCGACCGTGCTGAATTACATCTTCGGGATCGATATCCAGTACACCAATTTCTGATGACATAATTACAAATCCGCTTTTTGTTAAAGTATAACGGGAAGGACGCAATCCATTTCTGTCTAGTAAGGCACCAATTACGTTACCATCTGTAAACGGAATAGAAGCAGGACCATCCCAAGGTTCCATGATGCAAGCGTTAAACTCATAGAATGCTCTTTTTTCAGGAGACATTGTCTGGTGTTTTTCCCAGGCTTCAGGAACAACCATCATCATGGCTTCAGGTAACGAACGTCCTGTCATTAACAAAAGCTCCACAACCATATCCATAGAAGCAGAATCTGATTTTCCTTCTAAGATAATTGGGAATAATTTTTTGATGTCGTCACCAAAGACTTTGCTTTGCATTAATTCTTCACGGGCACGCATACGGCTTACGTTTCCACGAAGCGTATTAATTTCACCATTGTGACACATGTATCTAAACGGCTGTGCTAAATCCCATGAAGGAAAAGTATTTGTAGAGAAACGTTGGTGTACAAGCGCCAAACGCGTCACTAAATCAGGATCTTTTAAATCAATATAATAGCGGCTAATGTCTTCCGGCATTAACAAACCTTTATATATTATAGTAGTTGTAGATAAACTAGAGAAATAAAACATATGACTTTCAGAGGTCTTTGATCCTCTAATAGCGTGTTCAGCAATTTTTCTAGCTGCAAAAAGTTTTGCATTAAATTCTTGTTCAGTTAAATCCTGACCGTTTTTGCTAACAAAAACCTGTTTAACTGTCGGTTCTTTTTCTGCGGCAATCTGTCCTAAATTTTCGGCTTCAACAGGTACATCTCTCCAACCTAAGATCTTTAAATTCTGATCTTTAATTGTTGATTCGAAAGCGTTCATGCAAAAAGTAACCTGGTTTTTGCTTTTTGGTAAAAAAACCATTCCTACTGCATACTCACGCGTTTCAGGGATTTCAAAGTCACATACTTTTTTAAAAAAAGCGTGTGGGATATCAAATAAAATTCCGGCTCCATCTCCAGTTCTTCCATCAGAACTAACTGCACCACGATGTTCCAATTTTATTAAGATGTCCAATGCTTTGTGAATGATGTCATTAGATTTAATACCATTCAAATTACAAATAAATCCTGCACCACAATTGTCGTGTTCAAATTCAGGCAAATAAAGCCCTTGTTCTTTAACTCTCATTCTTGATATTTTTTCTACAAAAATAAAGATTTCGTTAAACATAATGTATCAAAAATCTATTTTCACTTACATTTTTGTTGTAATAGTAGAAAAAGAGTTCTTAAATGATAATAATATTATAGAAACCATTGCTAAATGATAAAAACACAATATGTTTTGAATTATATCAGCAAAAATCCTTTGGGAACTATTGAAATCATTGGTGGTTTTGTTAAATTTCAAACGAAATAGTGTTTTTTAGTTAACAATTTACATACAATTGTTTAACCGTTTGTTTTCTTAAAAAAAGATTATCGATGGAATATGAACCGGACTGGTTTTTTTAATTGAAAAACATTTTACTATTAAGTTGAATTTTGCTATTTTTGTCGCACTTTTATTCTGAACTAAATTCAGAACCAGACAAATTCTATATTATGAACATACACGAATATCAAGGAAAAGAAATTTTAGCAAGTTACGGAGTACGCATTCAACGCGGAATTGTAGCTAATAGTCCAGCTGAAGCTGTTGAAGCTGCAAAACAATTAACTGCCGAAACCGGAACAGGATGGCACGTTATAAAAGCACAAGTTCATGCAGGTGGACGTGGAAAAGGCGGTGGAGTTAAATTAGCAAAAAACTTGCAACAAGTTGAAGAAATTGCTGGACAAATCATTGGAATGCAATTGATTACACCTCAAACTTCTGCTGAAGGTAAAAAAGTAAGCACTATTTTGGTAGCAGAAGATGTTTACTATCCTGGTGAAAGCGAAACTTCAGAATTTTATGTTTCTGTTTTATTGAATAGAGGTACGGGACGTAACATGATCATGTATTCTACTGAAGGTGGAATGGACATTGAAGAAGTTGCTGAGCACACACCACACTTAATTTTTACTGAAGAAGTTGACCCAAATGTTGGATTACAAGGTTTTCAGGCAAGAAGAATTGCTTTTAACCTAGGTCTTTCAGGAAATGCTTTCAAAGAAATGGTGAAATTCATCGACGCACTTTACAATGCTTACATTGGTTCTGATGCATCTATGTTTGAAATCAACCCGGTTTTGAAAACATCTGATGACAAAATTATGGCTGTTGACGCTAAAGTAAATATCGATGATAATGCTTTATACAGACAACCAAAATATGCTGAAATGAGAGATATCCGTGAGGAGAATGCAATCGAAGTTGAAGCTAAAGAAGTAGGGTTGAACTATGTGGATCTTGACGGTACTGTAGGATGTATGGTAAACGGAGCAGGTCTTGCAATGGCAACTATGGATTTAATTAAATACGCTGGTTTTGAGCCTGCTAACTTCCTTGACGTTGGTGGAACTGCTGATGCTAAAAGAGTTGAAACAGCTTTCCGTATTATTTTAAAAGATCCAAACGTAAAAGCTATTTTGATTAACATTTTTGGAGGAATCGTTCGTTGTGACCGTGTTGCTCAAGGTGTTGTTGATGCTTATAAAAACATGGGAGACGCTATCAATGTGCCAATCATCGTTCGTTTGCAAGGAACAAATGCTGAAATTGCAAAAGAATTAATTGACAACTCTGGTATGCCAATTTTATCTGCTGTTCAGTTTCAGGAAGCTGCTGATCAGGTAAAAGCTGCATTATCTTAATTAAATAAGAAATCAATTATATAGAAAATCCCTTCAAGAAATTGAAGGGATTTTTTTTGGAATCTACTTACCTGCAAAGAGATTTAGCTGCAAAGTTTGCAAGATTTTTTATTAGCGAATTGTAAAAACGCAAAAGTTCGCAAAGCTTTATTAAATGTAGCCTTGCGAACTCTGCGTAAACATTTGCATTCCTTGCGGTTAAAATACGTATTTAGTTATTTCTTATTCTTACCGTTTTTGTAAATAACCTTCTCTACAACCTGAACTTTGGGTGCAGTCTTAGTGTTGTTTTTCTTAAAAGGTTTTTTAGCTGCAGGGCCAGTTTTAGAAGGAGCTTTATCGCCTCTTCCTTTTTCGGCATCCTTAGCGCTAGCTTTAAATTCCGGTCTTTCTTTTGTGTTTTCTTTTTTCGGAATTTCTGCTTTGTGTTTGGCTAACACATCATTTGGGTTTTTAGGATTTTCTTTTGTTCCTCGTAAATGAATCACTAATCCGTTTAAGAAATTACGTAAAACCTGATCGCCACATTCCATGTAGTTTTCGTGATCTTCAGCTCTAAAAAAAGCGCCAAGTTCTGATTTTGTAATTCTAAAATCTACTAATTCTAAAATTTCAACTATTTGGTCATCACGGAGCATCAAAGCCACGCGAAGTTTTTTTAAGATATCGTTATTCGTCATTGTTTAATTTTTTACAAAGGTACATTATTTTAAAAAGAATGTCAGAACAAAATCACACCTGTTCCCGTTCTGTCTGCATAATGTGTTTTGCCGTTTTCGATGGTTATTCCGCTGGCAATATCTTCAGCGAGTAACAGAGCGCCGTCCATATCAACATAATCCAGTTCTGGTAATAAATGCGCAATTGCAGATATTCCAACCGTAGATTCTGTCATGCAGCCAACCATTGTTTTTAAACCCAGTTTTTTGGCATGGGCAATCATTCTTTTGCCAGGCGTTATTCCGCCGCATTTCATGAGTTTTATATTAACACCGTGAAAATGATTATGACATTTGGCAACATCAGCCTCTGTAATACAACTTTCATCGGCTATAATAGGCAATATTGCGTTCTTATAAACCTCTCGCTGTCCTTCCCAATCATGTGCTTTTAAAGGTTGTTCGATAAATTCAACACCTAATTTTTTTAAAATCTCAGCATTAGAAATTGTTTCATCGACTGTCCAGGCGCAATTGGCATCAACCCTGAAAATGGCGTCGCTGTGTTTTCGCAATTCGGTTACAATCGCAATATCTTCGGGAGTTCCGAGTTTTATTTTATAAATTGGCCACGGAAGTTCTTTCATTTTAGCAATCATATTTTCGATGCTTCCAATGCCAATTGTATAATTTGTTAATGGATTATTTGTAATGTTATAATTCCACAATTCGTATAGTTTCTTTCCTTTTTTACGGGCATATAAATCATGATATGCGTTATCTAAAGCACATAAAGCAAATGGATTGTCTTTTAAAAACGGACTTATTTTATTCCAAAATTCCTCAGGAGTTTCATTCTTTGTATTTTCTACAGCACTTCTAATTTTTTCTATATCATTTTGAAGAATCTCAATAGTAATATTATAATAAGGATTAGAAGTTGCTTCTCCAAAACCCGAAAAACCATCATCTTGTAATTTAATAATAAGCGAGGGCTGAAAATCAATTGACTTTCTAGAAATTCTGAAAGTGTGCTTTAGTTTAAGGTCGTATGCTTTTAGTTGTAATTCCATACATAAATAATAGCGGTTATTTGAAGCGTACCTTTTGCGTTTTAGATTTAAAAACAATATTTTAGCTAAAAATAATAAATTGATGAATACCGAGGAAGAAAAGAGAAGTTTACTTTTAGAGATGATTGCTTTTTCCACAGTCGATGGTCAATTGCATAAACGTGAGCTGGAATTTTTGTGGCTTGTTGCTCAGGAATTAAATATAGACCATAAACTTTTTCAGGATTTATTTCATCAGGAAAATATTCCACAAATTATAAAATCAGAGTTTCAGCGTATTCAGCAGTTTTACAGATTGGCTTTGATTATGCATTGCGATGGTATTTTGCATGAAAAAGAAGCCAAGGCAATTCAGCAAATTGCAATTGAAATGGGATTGAACCCGGCAGCAACAAAACGTGTTTTGGATTTAATGAAAAAAGCTCCAAATGCTATGATTGATCCTAAAAAGCTGCTGAAAGTTTTTCAGGAACAACACAATTAAGGCAATTGTTCCTGTAGTTTTTTAATATCGTCGCGCAATTTAGCAGCTTGCAAAAAGTCTAAATCCTTTGCCGCTTTCTCCATCGATTTTCGTTTTTCCCGAATCATTTTTTCTAATTCTGCTTTAGACATATAGGCTGTCTCTGGCTCTGCAGCAGCAGAAAGCGTATGTCCTAATTCGTATTCAACCAAAGGATTTTTGGTAAATGCGCTTTCTATTTTTTTATTTAAAGCTTGAGGTACAACATTATTCTCGACATTAAAATTAATCTGTTTTGTTCTGCGGTAATTTGTTTCGTCGATCGTTTTCTGCATACTTCCCGTCATTTTATCGGCATACAAGATGGCTTTTCCATTTAAATTTCTTGCAGCACGACCAATAGTCTGGGTTAAAGATTTATGGTTACGTAAAAAACCTTCTTTATCTGCATCTAAAATGGCAACAAGCGAAACCTCAGGTAAATCAAGACCTTCACGAAGTAAGTTTACACCAATTAGAACATCAAAAATACCTTTACGCAAATCCTGCATAATTTCGATACGTTCTAAAGTATCAACTTCTGAGTGAATATAACGACAGCGAATGTTTACTTTGGTTAAATATTTAGCCAATTCTTCCGCCATCCTTTTGGTTAAAGTGGTCACTAAAACTCTTTCGTCTAACTCACAGCGAATCTGAATTTCTTCAATTAAATCATCAATCTGATTTAAACTTGGTCGAACTTCTATAACGGGATCTAATAATCCTGTTGGGCGAATAATCTGTTCGACATAAATTCCATCAGATTTCTGTAATTCGTAATCGGCTGGTGTTGCCGAAACATAAAGAACCTGATTTTGAAGGGCTTCGAATTCCTCAAATTTTAAAGGTCGGTTATCCATTGCGGCAGGCAAACGGAAACCATATTCAACCAAATTTTCCTTACGGCTGCGATCACCTCCGTACATTGCATGAACCTGCGAAACTGTTACGTGACTTTCGTCAATAACCATTAAAAAATCATTCGGAAAATAATCTAAGAGGCAGAAAGGTCTTGTGCCGGGCAAACGCCCATCAAGATAACGCGAGTAATTTTCGATACCAGAACAATACCCCAATTCGCGTATCATTTCTAAGTCGAAATTAGTACGTTCTTCCAATCGTTTTGCTTCGAGATGCTTTCCTACTTCTTTAAAATAATCAACCTGTTTGACTAAATCCTGCTGAATTTCCCAAATTGCGCCTTGTAAAACTTCAGGAGAAGTCACAAACATGTTGGCAGGATAAATGGTTAGTCTTTTGAATTTTTCGATGACTTGTGAAGTCTTAGCATCAAACGATTCTATTTCTTCAATTTCATCTCCAAAAAAATGAATTCTAAAGGCATCATCTGCATAACTTGGATATACTTCAACCGTATCGCCTTTAATTCTAAACGTTCCGGGATTAAAGTCGGCTTCAGTTCTGGCATATAAACTTTGTACTAAACTATGTAGTAATTTAGTTCTGGAAATGACCTGATCTCTGGAAATTTCAATTACGCTTTTCTTAAATTCAACTGGATTTCCAATACCATATAAGCAGGAAACTGAAGCCACAACCAAAATATCACGACGCCCCGAAAGCAGGGAAGACGTGGTGCTTAAACGCATTTTTTCAAGCTCTTCGTTGATAGACAAATCTTTTTCGATAAAAACACCTGTTACAGGCATAAAAGCTTCGGGCTGATAATAATCGTAGTAAGACACAAAATATTCAACCGCATTGTCAGGAAAAAACTGTTTGAACTCTGAATATAATTGCGCCGCCAAAGTTTTGTTATGTGCCAAAACCAATGTTGGCCTTTGAACTTCCTGAATCACATTGGCCACGGTAAATGTTTTACCGGAACCTGTAACTCCTAACAAAGTTTGATATTTATCGCCATCGACAATACCTTGTGCCAATTTTTGTATGGCTTGTGGCTGATCGCCTTTCGGACTATATTCTGAGTTAACTTTGAACTTCATTTTTGGCGTATGAAAATTTTGTTTTGTAAAGATACGAAGTTTGAAATCTATAAAAAAGCTAAAAAAGTGTTGCCAGGAACTTCACGAATGTATTATATAATAAATTTGTGTTCCTTACGAAACAATTATATAAGATCTTGAATACGTAAATCAACTTTAAATCAGTTCGCGGAAATTCGTGATATACGCAGCAAAAAATAATTTAGTTTAAAAAATCAACCATTGCATCGTTTACAATTTTTGACTGATCGATACTTAAAAAATGACCGGCGTCTTTTATTATTTTTGTTTTACTGCGTGGTAAATATTCTTTTGCACGTTCGACACTATCATCTCCATTTATAACGTCATGATCGCCAATTAAAACTAACACCGGATTTGAAATTGACCTTAATTCATCATTGGAAAAAGGAGTCATTTTAAGCAAACTCGAATTTGATTTAGCATATTTGTTCGCCAAATAAAACTGTCTTTTATAAACCGGACTTATCTTTTCCGGATGAGTGGAAAAAGTAGTTAATGTTTTTCCGAATTTCTTTTCACTCGGAAAAAGTTTGAGCATTAATGCAGAAGAAGTTTTACCCATTTTATCAATGAATTTGAACGTTTGCGCCGGACTTAATAAAACGATTTTATCTATCGAATTTGTTTTTTGAGTTGCTAGTAATGTGGCTATCCAACCGCCACGAGAAGCGGCTACAATGTCAAAATTCTTTAATTTATAATGATTGAATATTTCATTATACAGAGTAACGATATCTTCTGATGAGAGTGGCTTTGCAGTCAAAGTTGATTTTCCGGGTTCCATTAAAAAATCGATGGCATACACACGATGATTTTTTGCTAAAGCTTTAATGTTAGGATACCACATAGTGGAGCTGGCGTCCATTCCGTGGAGTAACACCAATTGTTTTTGATTTTTGGGTCCTGCCATAATAATGTGTGCAGTTCCAAAACTGGTTTTCACATCTTCTTCGGTGTAAGGAAGGTCCCAAAGTTTGAGAGCCCTGTTGTAAGAAGTGATATAAGAGGATTTTTCTTTTTTTGTATGAAATATATAATCATCAAATTTTACTTTTTTCGAAGAAGCACATCCAACGATTAAAAACAATAAGAAAAATTTAGGTAATAATTTTGACATAATGGTGGAATTCAATTTTACACTAAAAGTACCATTTCCTTAAATTTTTATAGTATCACAATTTTGATTTTAAGTATCATAATTATAATGTTTAATTTTCAATATTTATTTAAAAAAAATATTGACATAAGTAAAAGGGCTCGAAAAAGCCCTTTGTTTTTTAATTTTTAATTAATGTATATGATTTTATTCCAGTTTCCATGCTTTTTGCTGCGTATCAGTCAAAAAAGTCCAGGCTACAATTCGGCTTATTTTTTGGCCTTGAGCCATATCAATTGTTTTTATAGAAGCCGCATTTACTTTGTTTAAAGTTCTGTAAATGCTCGAAAGATTATCTCTCTTTGAAACTAAAGTCGTAAACCACAAACATTGCATTGGATATTTGGCACTTTCGTAAATCATTTGAGTTACAAATCCAATTTCGCCTCCTTCACACCATAATTCTGCATTATGTCCGCCGAAGTTTAAAACAGGATTTGTTGTTTTCTTTTCCTTTGGATTTAAGTTTGATACTTTTCGAACTGTACTTTGGTTCGCATCCTGCGCTGAAGCGTGAAAAGGAGGATTACATATAGTAAATGTAAACCGATCCTCTGGAGTAATTATATTTTTGAAAATAAAACGTGATTCGGTTTGTTGTTGCAAGCTTATCGCATCAATTAATTTTGGATTTGCTTCAATAATTTTACTGCAATTTTGAATAGCATAAAGATCTATATCTGTCCCTACAAAACTCCAGTCGTAAATAGAATTTCCTAAAATAGGATAAATACAATTAGCACCCGTTCCTATGTCTAGGCCTAGTACGGATGAACCTTGAGGGATAATACCATTGTTGCTTTCAGCTAGTAAATCAGCTAAATAATGAATATAATCAACTCTTCCAGGAATTGGCGGGCAAAGATAATTTTTAGGAATACTCCAGTTTTGAATATCGTAATACGTTTGTAATAATGCTTTGTTCAGGGTTTTTACAGAAACAGGATTGCTGAAATCTATGGTTTCAATTCCGTGAATGTTTTTTGCAATATGCTGTTTTAATTCCGGACAATTCGAAATAAGAAGTTCAAAATCATAACGCGAGCGATGAAGATTTCGAGGATGTAAGTTGGTTTTTTCTGAACTATCTGGTGCTTTCATTTTTGTAAATTTCCGTGCAAAGATAGTCATTCCTTTTGGAGGAAAGGGCGTATCTAAAATCCAATTATTTTTGAGCCGAATATTTGAACTTTAATTGTACTATTTTCTTAGAGCATGTTTTGTTTACAATGATTAATCAATCCATACATTCCATCAATAGCAAATCGCCGTCAGTATAAGAAATTGTTACGATTCCGTCTTGTGAAACGGCATTGCTGCTACCGGTTCTATAGCCAATTGTAAGCGTGTCATTTTGCAACGGATATTGTAGATTATTAGAATTAATGCCATTAACGACTCCAATAGGAATTAGAGAAATTGGCGTTTTAGCCGTGTACCACTTTTCGAATTTATTTGGTAGTAAAAATATTTTAGAATGATCATCAAGAATGACAATTTTAAGTAAATCGCGATAGCGAACAATATTCGTAAGGTTTGTAATAGTATGATCAGCACGTCTTCCGGTTGCCCAAACTACATTAACTGCAGGAATTTTTCTCTCAATTAAATAATCAAAAGCTTTCTCTAAATCAGTCTTGTTTTGATCTGGAGCGTATACAATTTCAATTGGATATTGCGACGTTTTGTAAATTTCGGGATCGAATCCATTATCGAAATCTCCTAAAAGAACATCGACTTTGATATCTAATTCGATAACTCTTTCTATCGCAGAATCAAGCACGACAACAAGCGGCGACCATTCAAGCAATTGCCCTAATAGTTCCGGATTACAAGCAGCTCCGTTGGCAATAATCAGAGCGGGTTCCTGATCGTCGCGGACTATATGGTGTGATGACATGAGATTTTTTTTATGTTGAGCAAAGGTACGGGTAGTATTTTGATTTTAGAATTCAGATTTTAGTTTTTTTATTTGTGAAGTTTTACTTCGCTCAGTCTAAAATTCATTTTGAGAAGATCTTATTTTCTTTTGTCAGGCTGAGCGAAGTCGAACCCTAAGTAGGTAAAATCTAATATTAAATCAGCCTTCTGTGATAATTAATCTGCCCTAAATGATATCCTAAATGTGTCGAAAGATGTACCAGAAAAAAACCTGTTGTCATTTCTTTTTCGAAAACAATTTGTGGATAAATAAGTTCTAAATCAGCTTCGCTTAAAGAGTCTAAAGTGTTGTTTACCACTAAAATAGTTTCTTCAATTTTAGTTATTAATTCTGATTGTGGAATATTTTTTAATGAAAACTCTAATGGTCTGTCGCGAACATATCCTGTTTTTCCAAGTTCTGCACCAATGTAAGTATTGATGTTTCCCATTAAATGCAAACAAAGATTTCCTGCTGAATTAGAAATATTTTTATCGATTTCCCAAATTTGGCTTTCATTTGAGTATGATTCAATTTCTCCTTTTAATCTGTTTAGATCTCTGTTAAATAAAGATTTTAAGGTTTCTATTAGCATATTTTTAAATTTTATTTTTTATCGGAATCCAAATCTCTTCTTCAGAATTGGGATCTTCTTTTTTATATTTATCAGACATTACAGCAAAATGAGGCCTTTCATCAACAGTATATTTTGAATTTGGAAGCCATTCCACAAAAATAGAATGATAGGTTTTATGTGCTTCACTTTGAGGACCTTTATGTGTAAATACGGCATATAAACCACTCGCAATTACTAAGGTTTCCATTTCTGACGGAAATTCACTAAAGTCTGCAACTTCAATTGCGGCCCATTTCTGAAATGAATTTGCTGCATCAAAATTATCAAAATAACCAATAGAAAATACTTCAATTGAATATAAATCAGAGCCCACTGCTTTTTTGATTTCTTTTCGTCTCGGCATAAAACAGCTCCACAATTGGAACGTTTTATTTTCGATAAAATTCATTTCGATGTATTGTCCAATTAACTTTTTCTCATCGAGAATTTTAATTCTGGCTTCCATATCTGGTGATTATTCTATAATAAAAGTTTTTGAATCGGTTTCGCTAATCGAAAAATAACCCAAAGGATAATTGGCCTTTTCTGTTGTGTTCATTATGTTTCCTTTTACCGTTGCCGGTGGCGACTGAAACGGACCACCCACATTACTGCCGGCAATACTTACCAATATACTCATATAATTATAATATTGTTTTGAAATACCATAATGTGTTATTTCAATTCTGTCTCCGGTTTTTAATTCATCATCATCAGAAAGACTGAAAAATTCATTACCCTGAAAAAACTTATCTTCATCAACATAATAGTTGGATGTTATTTTGTTTGAATATTCATATTTGTACAAATAGTAATTATCGGCATCAATTGGATCATTATAATAAGCACGTACTTCGATATCTTTTCCCGTAAATCCGCCTTCATTATTTTGTTCTAATCGTGTAATTGGCGCAATAGACTTCATGGTTTCGGTTGCGGTATAAGTGTTTCCGTTGCTAATTACAGTTAAAGTATATTGCTCATCGATTGCGGGTTTAAAATTAGTACAAATATAACGTCCGGAACCGGAGGCTTCTTCAAAATTAAATTGCTCGCCAACACTATTTTTAATAAAAACAGTAGCGCCTGAAACTACCGGAATCTGGTTTTCAAAATAACCTGTAGTTGTACTTAATTTTATGGTTTGCTGAGCGCCGGTAGTTTCTTTTGCCCAAATTATAGCTGCTTCAATGACTAATTTTGGAGGAGCGGTATCTAAATCAACGTCGACAACTTCTTCACAACTTGTAAAGAAAATTGACAAAAAAAATGCGATTAATAAGATGTTTTTTTTCATGACTTGTATTTTAATTTCTTTTTACAGAAAATAATATCTAAAATTTAAAATTATAACTAACAGCGGGCACAATTCCAAAAATGGATGTTTTTACAGCTTCATTATAACCTGTATCAACATTTTGACGGAAGTTTATTGAGGCTGCATTTTTACGATTGTATAAATTATAAATGCTAAAAACCCATTCGCCTTTCCATTTTCTGTCTTTATTGGTTCTTGGTGTCAAAGTTGCTGAAACATCAAGATGATGATAGGCCGGTAAACGGTGTTCGTTTCTTGAGCCATAACTGGGAACCGTAATGCCTAAATATTCGTACTGACCGTTTGGGTATGTAACAGGCTGTCCGGATTGTAAAGCAAAATTAGCACCAAAAGACCACTTTTCGTTTAAATTATAGGCAGATGTAATGGCTAAATTATGTGTTTTATCGTAAGCAGAATTGTACCATTGTCCGTTATTAATACCTGTTTCTTCAGCCGTTCTTCCAGGCGTTTGCTGCTCTGACTTTGATAATGTGTAGGATATCCATCCGTTGAATTTGCCTTCGTTTTTCTTAAACATAATTTCTAAACCATAGGCTCTCATTTGCCCGTTTAAAATTACTTGTTCAATAGCATTATTAGCAATCAAATCAGCACCATCAATATAATCGAGTCTATTTTGAATTTCTTTATAATAACTTTCAACTTCAATAGAATAGGCACCGTTATTTATATTTCGAAAATATCCTAAAGCCACCTGATCTGCAATTTGTGGTTTAATGTAGGTATCACTTGGCATCCATACATCAAGCGGAGTAGGAGATGACGTATTTGAAATTAACTGAAGATATTGCGCCATCCTATTATAACTTGCTTTCAAAGCCTGATCATCATTTAATTGATACGAAATTGAAAACCTAGGTTCAAGATTAATGTAGTTTTTAAGCGATTTATTTTTTTTGTAATATTCTGTACCAATTGGAGTTCCTTTTTCGTAAATCTGTAAATCTGAATTGAAATCTACCGGACTATTGTTTTCATATAAGTTAAGCGTTGAGGCGCCTAAACGATAAAATAAGCTGTAACGCAGTCCGTAAGCAACTGTAATTTTTTTCGACAGCTGATTTTCGGCATCAATATAAATGGCGGGTTCAAATGCATATTTTTTATCTAGTTGATCCGGATTTATGCCTGATATATCATTTGTAGGTTTGATAGTTCCCGGATTAAATTCATAATAAATTCCGTTTAAACCGTAATTCAACTTGAATTTATCTGAAATGTAGTTTTTAAAATCGTATTTGATGTTGTAATTTTTAATTCCTGAATCCCATTTGAAACCCACAAAATCAAGATCCAGACCGTAATAATAATCGCTGTAAATCAACGATAAATTCGAAAATAATTTATCTGAAAACAAATGATTCCAACGAAGATTCAAAGTTGAGTTTCCGTAAATATTCGTAAAACTTTTGTTTAAACTAAATACGTCACGACCGAAATAACCCGATAAATATAAGTTGTTATTATCGTTTACTTTATAACTTAATTTGGTGTTTAAATCATAAAAATAAGCGGAGTTGTCTTTGTTTTCTTCGGATAATTTTAAAAAGAGGTGCGCATACGATGCTCTTCCGCCAATTAAAAAAGAGCCTCTGTCTTTTACTATTGGACCTTCGGCAAGAATTCTGCTCGAAATTAATCCGATTCCTCCATTTACATGGAAATCTTTACTGCTCCCATCTTTCTGATAAATATCCAAAACAGAAGAAGCTCTCCCTCCGTAGCGCGCCGGAATTCCGCCTTTATATAATTTTAAATCTTTAACCGCATCCGGATTAAAAACAGAGAAAAAACCAAATACATGCGAGGAATTAAATATCGTAGCTTCGTCAAGTAAAATTAAATTCTGATCAGCTCCACCGCCCCGAACGTTAAATCCTGATGCGCCTTCACCAGCATTTGTAACGCCCGGAAGGAGTAAAATAGATTTTAAAACATCAACTTCACCCAAAACAACAGGCATTTTTTTTATGGTAGCAATCGAAAGTTTATTGGCACTCATTTCCGGCGATTTGATGTTTACTTTACCTTTGTTTTCAGTAATAACAACTTCTTGAAGTTCCTCGCCACCGCCTTCGTTTAAAGCAAAATTATCTTTGGTATTTTGATTTAAAACAATTGTTTTTTGAACGGTTTGATAACCTACGTAACTTATTTCGATTTGATGTTCTCCGGCAGGAATAGTAAGAGAATAAAAACCATATTCATTGGTTGTGGTTCCTATTTTTAGAGAAGGAACATAAATGTTGACACCAATTAATGTTTCATTATTTTTAAAGTCGGTTATTGTCCCGCTTAAAGTAAATTTTTCCTGAGCAAAAGAAGTAAAAGTTGTGAAAATAATAATTAAAAATGCAGTGAACTTTTTTGTAATCATTGTCTTGATTTTGATTTACATAGATAATAATTCTTACTATATATTATAGTGTAAGGTTTGTTAAACATTAGTTAAGAAAAAAAGACAACCGTTTCTGGTTGTCTTTTAATATTAGATGTATAAGCATTTTATTATTTTATTTCAGCAAGAATAGCATTAAATGTCGCACTTGGGCGCATTGCTTTACTTACTAACTCCGGAGTTGGCTGGTAATAACCACCAAGAGTTTGAGGTTTTCCTTGTGCACCAATCAATTCAGCATCTATTTTAGCTTCATTAGCTTCAAACTGAGCTGCAATTGGAGTAAAAATTGCTTTTAATTCTGTATCCTTAGTTTGAGCTGCCAAAGCCTGAGCCCAGTAAAAAGCAAGATAGAAATGCGAACCGCGGTTATCAATCTGACCAATTTTACGAGCTGGAGATTTATCGTTAGCAAGGAATTTATCGTTCGCTTCATCTAATGTTTCAGATAAAACAATTGCTTTAGAATTATTTAGAGATTGTCCTAAGTGTTCTAAAGAAGCACCAAGAGCTAAAAATTCTCCTAATGAATCCCAACGTAAATATCCTTCTTCTGTAAATTGCTCAACGTGTTTTGGGGCTGAACCACCTGCACCAGTTTCGAACAATCCACCACCATTCATTAACGGAACGATAGATAACATTTTAGCAGAAGTTCCTAATTCTAAAATTGGAAATAAATCTGTTAAATAATCACGTAAAACGTTTCCTGTTACAGAGATAGTATCTAAACCTTTGATAATTCTGTCTAAAGTAAATTCTGTAGCAGCAACCGGATTTAAAATGCGGATATCCAAGTTTGTAGTATCGTAATCTTTAAGATATTTCTGAACTTTAACGATTAGTTCTCTATCGTGTGCTCTGTTTTCGTCTAACCAGAAAACAGCAGGAGTATCAGATAAACGAGCTCTGTTTACAGCTAGTTTAACCCAGTCTTGTATTGGAGCATCTTTAGCCTGACACATTCTGAAAATGTCTTTAGCTTCAACGTTCTGCTCCATTAAAACAGTTCCCTTATTATCCACTACACGAACAACTCCGTCAGCGTTCATTTGGAAAGTTTTATCGTGAGATCCGTATTCTTCTGCTTTTTGAGCCATCAAACCTACGTTAGGAACACTTCCCATTGTTTTTGGATCAAAAGCACCGTGTTTTTTACAGAAATCAATAGTTGCAGTATAAATTCCTGCGTAAGAACGGTCTGGAATAACAGCGATTGTATCCTGTTGTTTTCCTTCTTTATTATACATCTGTCCAGAAGTACGAATCATTGCCGGCATAGAAGCATCAACGATTACATCAGAAGGTACGTGCAGGTTTGTAATTCCTTTATCAGAATTTACCATTGCTAAAGCTGGACCGTTTTCGATTGCTTTAGTAATGTCAGCTTCAACTTCAGCCTGCTCAGGTGTTCCTGCAATTTTTGCATAGATATCACCTAAACCATTTCTTGTATCAATATTTAATTCATTAAATAAAGCTTCATATTTTTTGAAAAGATCAGCAAAATAAACTTCAACGATAGCACCAAAGATAATTGGGTCTGAAACTTTCATCATTGTTGCTTTTAAGTGAACAGAAAGCAATAAACCTTCTTTTTTAGCATCAGCGATTGCTTCAGCAGCAAAAGATTTTAGTTTGTTCACACTCAAAACAGAACTGTCGATTATTTCTCCTGCTTTTAAGGGAGTACTTGCTTTTAAAACAGTTGTAGTTCCGTCTTTTGCAACGAATTCAATTTTTACATCATTAGCTTCTGCAACAGTAAGTGATTTTTCACTTCCGTAGAAATCACCGTTTGGCATTGAAGCAACTTTTGTTTTTGAGTCAGCAGACCATGCACCCATTGAGTGTGGATTTGCCTTTGCAAAATTCTTAACCGCTCTTGGTGCTCTACGATCTGAGTTTCCTTCACGTAAAACGGGATTTACAGCAGAACCTAAAACTTTGGCGTATTTTGCTTTGATTTCTTTTTCAGCATCGTTTTGAGGCTCTTCAGGAAAATCAGGTATTTTGTAACCATGAGATTGTAATTCTGAAATTGCAGCTTTCAATTGTGGTACAGATGCAGAAACGTTTGGTAATTTGATGATGTTAGCTTCAGGTTGTGTAGCTAATTGACCCAATTCAGCCAAAGCATCTCCGGTTTTCTGGGCATTTGTTAAAACCTCAGGAAAATTTGATAAAATTCTACCTGCTAACGAAATGTCTCTGGTTTCAATTGCGATACCTGCCGTAGCTGTAAATGCCTGAACAATTGGTAAAAAAGAATAAGTCGCTAACAAAGGCGCCTCATCAGTTAAGGTGTAATAAATTTTTGAATTCTGTGTCATTTTTTTTTTTTTTTTTAATTGTTTTGA
>Ga0247806_10000200_pt1 | contig 41771 bp, 55 predicted proteins | sample UWRJL059202B1_FD_179935 | JGI IMG/M metagenome (GOLD analysis project Ga0247806, IMG submission 179935) | Plant litter microbial communities from Arlington Agricultural Research Station in Wisconsin, United States - UWRJ-L059-202B-1 | ecosystem: Environmental > Terrestrial > Plant litter >... | reverse complement strand
TGACCGGGAAGCCCCAGCCCATCTGGTCGAGCACCAACTCGCCATCCTGCATGCGCACGACAATGCCGGGATCCTTGGGATGCACGATGGTCGGCCCGTCGTTGAACGCGCGAAACTCGCGCGCGCGGAACAGGTCGCGGGTATGGCGGCGCTCGCCTGGCTGATACCGATTGCACATGCAGGGCAGGTCATGCGTGCCGCTGATGGAGTCAAGCGCGAGCACATAGGGGCGGGCCCAGCGGCTCCGCGTTACGCAGCTCGGCTCCTGCCACTTCAGCTTGCCGTACCAGGCCCTGAGCGGCGGCAGCATCCCTTGCGTGCGCGCCATAACCGCATCGTGGTGCCCGGCGCAGCTGACGCGATGGTCGCCCATCTCGGCCCAGAACGACCTCACCTGCCACGGCTCGGCGACTCCGGCGTCCAACAGCCATTGCAATGCGAGACGGTGGCCCCAGCTGCGCTCGACCGGCCCCGCCTCGGCGCGCGCCAACGCATCTTCCAGCGTCCGCAGCGCCATCCTGGTCATGGCATCCGGCGTGTTGCGCGAGTCGGGCATCGGGCAGATAGGAACATCCAGAGAACAAAGCACCTGCATATTTCAGGGCGGGCGCTTTGGGGTTCCTCAATCCAGTGGCACCCTAGTGGCCCGATAAGGAAGATTGGGGCCAGCGGCGAGGGCTCCGGCTCTTTGCATCATCGGGCGAACCGTTCCCGCAAATCCCGGGCAGGTCGCTCAATCAATCTGTACGAAAGCTCCGCTGCCAGCAGAGTCGCGGTAAGCGCCAGCGACACCGTGACCAACGCGGGCCATCCATCAGGCGATGCGGCGAAGCCCCAGATCAGCAGGGGATAATGCCACAAGTACAGCGCGTATGATCGGCTGCCTCCCCATTGGAGAGGCCGGCTCTCGAGGATGGTGTGGGCCACCGTCTGCGGTCCCGCGAGAACGGCGATCGTGAGCGCCGCGCCGAGGGCCGCAAGGGGCATGCCGAACGTCAGGTAGAAAGCGCTGTCGAATCGCACCAGCAGGATGAACGGCCCCAGGGCAGCCAACGGTGCCACCAGCCACCACGAACGGCCGCGGGGATTCCACACCGCAAGCAAGCACCCGACCAGCAGCTGCGCACCACGCGTGTCGAGCCCGTTGTAAACCCGATCGGCATCGCCGGTCATGAGATAAAGCCCCACCTGCCAGGCGAACAGGGCGATCATGAAAGCGCCGATCGCTGCCTGCCGCTTCCCGACCAATAGGAATAGCGCTGGCCACAGAAGGTAGAACTGTTCCTCAACCGACAGCGACCAGAAATGCCCCAGCGCGCCCCCATGAGAAATATCTGCGGCGCGCAGAATGTTCATAAAGCTCGCCCCAGCAGCGAGCACGTCGATCGGGCGGGTGTAGGTAGAGCCCAGCGCGATCGACAGGATCACCGCCGCCAACACCGGCAAAATGGGCGGGACGATCCTGAGAAATCGGTGCAGGTAGAAACGGCGCAGATCGAGGCCGTCCGCGATCAAGCTCCGCGTGATGACGTAACCGCTGATAACAAAGAAGATATCGACCCCAACGAAGCCGCCGGGGAAGTACTTGGGGTAGGCATGGGAGGCAAAAACAAGGCCGACAGCGACAGCGCGCAAACCATCGATCGCTGGAATTCTGCCCGCAATCCCGCGCATGACCCTTTTTTTACGCCTCAATCGTCCCACCAAAGCCCCGGACGAAAGGTTGATATGTTTCAGATCCGCCCCCTTATGCCCCTCGGTGGTCGTATCCCGACTGGGGTTGAGCAACAAGGTGCTTCAGGGCGCTCTGAGCAATACCAGCCCTACGTGCGGGGAGTTTTGCGGATCATGCAAAGGACTCAATCCGGCGGCACCCAGTTGAGCCCCGCCGCCCAGTCCTGCCCGGCCTCGAGCCGCAGCGTGTTGTCGGTGCAGATCAGCACGTCGCCCGCGGGGACGGCGACCCAGTCATCCAGCTCGGCCGCGCCACCGGCTTGCACAGCGCCGCCGGAATCGCGATCTCCGCCGGGGGCAGCGGGTCCGCCGCCTGCACCACCAGCGGCGGGCGGGCGCACGCGGTTGCGCTCGATAAAACGGCGAGCATCATCCATCGCCGCCACGCGGGCATTTTCCAGTTCGGCATCGGTCTTCTCCTTCATGTCCTGAAATCGCTGTTGCTCCGCCAGGCGGAACGCTGCGGCGCGCTGGGCCGCCACGGCCTGGGCCTCCGCCACGCGGTCGAGTTTCTTCTCCAGCGCCCGGATTTCGTCGCGCAGGCCGGCGTTCTCGGTCTTGAGCCCTTCCCACTGCAGCGGCCACAAAGCGAACCCCTCGATCCGCACAGTCTGCAGCGCCAGCAGCGCGAGCAGGATGGCCAAGGCGAGCCCGGTCAGCCCGACCCGGGCGGCGAACATTTGCAAACGGGCAATCATTGGTGCGGTCCTTCCCTATCGTCGAATTCAAACCCGTCGCGCCCCACGCGCCCGCGCATCCGCCGGCCGAGCGTCCAGCCCAGCGCGAGCAGACCGACCAGCACCTGCAGATGGGCGGCCAGCGCCAGCCAGAACGACAAGCCGGGCACGTGCCGCACCTGGTACACACCCACCGCGGCGAACACGGTGAACACCATGCAGCCGCCGCAGATCGCCAGAAACGACCACGCGCGGCGCCCGTCGGCGGTAGCGATGTCGGGGAACTTTATCCCTGCCACCGCGCGCCGCAGCAGCCACGCGATCGCCAGCACCGCCAGCACGGCGCCAAGCCCGATCAGCACGGCAGCGCCGCGGTCGGTCACGACACCGCCTGCCGCAGCGGGCACCGCCCGAAGATCACCAGCGGCGACAGCCGCCCGTCCAGTCCGCGCGCAGGCAGCGCCTTGGTGCGCAGTTCGAAATGCAAATGCTGGTCGACCGCGTCCATGCCCTGGGCGTTGCCGGTGCTGCCGGTCAGGCCGATCTGCTGGCCCTTCGCCACCTTGTTGCCGTCGCGCACGTCGATCCGCGAAAGATGGGCGTAGAACGCGAACAGCAGGTCGCGCTGCCCGTCACCGTCGTGGTCGAATTCGAACCGCAGCACGATCTGCCGGCCGTAGTCGCCGCCGTCGCGCACCAGGTGCACCGCGCCATCGGCCACCGCGAAGCACGGCGTGCCGTCGCGCGCCTCGAAATCCCAGCCCTGGTGCGGGCGGCGCGTGCCGTCGGCGTTGCGCCGGACCATGCCGAAGGTGTGGTTGTCCAGCCCGCGGCGGATGCGGTTGCGCGCCAGCGGCCAGGCGATAGCGTTGCCCATCAGTTGGTTTCCTTGTCGCCGGCGGTCATCTCCGCCTTTTCGACCGCGATCGTGCGGTCGCCCCGCTCGAACATTTCCTCGACCAGCACGACGATCCGCTTCATCTCGTCGTCGTCGGTGCGCTTGATCGCCGCGAACAGCCCGATCAGCGCCATGCGGATGTTGTTGCGCTCGTGGCGCAGGATCTGCACCTGGCCCCGGATTTCGCGGATGTCCTTGCCATGGCGCTCCTCCATCCGCCCGATGCGTTCGTCGCACTCGGAGCGCTCCGCCTCGAGCTTGTCCTCAAGCGCGACCACGCGCCGCCACAGGGCATCCTCGCCCTTCAGCTCGACCTCTTTGATCGCCACCTCGCTCTGCGTTTCGGCTGTGATCAGCGCCGGCCGCGTTTTGATCCACGCCGCCGCCGCCATGGCGACGGCGCCGATGGAGCCGGTGCTGGTGAGTATCTGGGCCCAGTCCATCAGCCGGGCACCTGATGGCGCCGGATCGTGTCGTGCATCGGTTGTCTCCTGCGAAGGGTCTGGTCAGCCCGCCAGCGCGCCGGCCGGGGCCGATGCACCGCGCGCCACGCCGGAGCGGTCGCGCGCGAGCAGCGGGGTCTTGAGGTTGGTCAGCAGCGCCCCCTGCGGGGTGAAGTCGCCACTGCCGGCATCGACGAACAGGCTCGCCTCGTTGCCGCCAATGGTGGTGCCGGTCGCCCCGGCCGGCGCGGTTGCGCCTGTGAACAGGTGATTCCCCTTGATCACCAGATCGGCATCGGTCGGGCTGCCAGTGCCCGCCCACACGATCGCCGGCGCGACATTGTTCGCCACCAGGCAATAAGCGTCGGGGTTGTAGCTGCCGTCCTTGCGCAGGTTGACCTGCTGCGTCTGCGAATTGTGTGCGTACACGACGTGGCTTTGGATATCGCTCAGCTGGGTGAAGGAGTTGACCGTGTCGGGGTCGGCCTGGTTCATCTCCAGCGAGTTGTTGACGATCATCACGTCGCGCAGGCCGGTCCCGCCGTTCGAATTGACGAAGAAACCCTGCCCGCCGACATTGTAGAACACATTGTCCGCGCAGACGATATTCTCCTGCGTGCCGGTGAACAGCCGCCACATGTCGGTGTGCAGATCGAAGGCGGTGATCAGGGTCAGTGGCGCAGTCTTGGCGTTGGTCGCGCCGAACGCCCCGAAGGAGGTCGTGCCCGGCAGCGAAAGCGTCGCCGCCCGGCGAGTGTTGTTCAGCGCGGTGGCCGACCAGCCTGACAAGCTGTTGATCCATGCGGCTACGTTCGCCACCGTGTAATTGGTGTTGGCGATGAAGGCCGCCTCGCCAACTTGGATCGAGAACGTGCCGACCGACGCACCCGCCACCTTGGCGGTGACGGTGCGGGCCGTGTTGTTTGCCCCGCTGATTTCGATCGTGCCGGTGCCGCTGCCCGAATACTGGACGGTCAACGCGTTGATCGGCGTGCGCCAGTTGCCGCTGCCCCAGGTGTGGAAAGTGTTCCCGACGCAGCAATACACCGTGCTGAACAGGTCATCGACGCCGTTCCCGCCACTGCACCCGCGCACGGTGTCAGCGCCGGCGAACGGGAGCGAGATGCTGTCGACGGTGCATTCCAAGAACCATGGCCGATTGCGCGCGATGAACGTGGTGTCGCTGGTGCTGAGCATGAAGGTGGCGTTCGCGCCGTCGCTCTTGATGAAGTTAACACCCTCGAACACGTGCGGGCGGTTGGCGATGTTCTCGTGATAGATATAGGCCACGTCCTTGAAATCGAACGTGATGTTCGGCCCCCGGAACCACAGCCCGTCGACGCCGGTGCGGAACAATCGCGCGGTTCCGCTGGTGGAGAAGCTGGCCTTCTTGAACGTGACCGGCGCAGTCGCCTCGACATAGATGTACCCAGCCCCGCCCGCATAACTGGTGCCACTGGTCGACAGATCGAGGTTCATCGCCTCCTTGAAGGTGATCCGCGCGTTGCCGGGGTTCTGCGCCTCGACATAAGCGAGCGCGGCTTGCCAGGTCTGATAGCGGCTCCCCGTGATCACCGATTGCGATGGCTCGATTGTCACATCCGGGCTGTACAGCGCGGGCTGCGGGCTGAACTGGTACGGCCCGATCACCCGGCGCTGCATCGTCGCATCGCGCGGCACCGCCTCGAAATAGACGTTCCCATGTCCGGACGCGCCCGCGGGCTTCTTGAGGGTGATCCACCAGCCCAGATAGGACCGGGTGACGCCGTCGACGCCGGCGAAGCTGCGCACGGTCGGGAACAGGATGTCGTGCGGGGTGTCGCTTTCCCAATAGACCCGGACCTTTTCCAGCCCGAGATTATTAAGCAGCGATCCGCCATCATTGGCACCCGCCCACACGCCGATCGTCAGCGTGTCGGTAAACCACTGGTTCGGCGGCTGCAGCAGGCGGCATGCCGGCTTCGCGGTGGTGCGCGTGGGGTCGGCGGGCGCCGATGCGAAGCCGCTGCCCGCCGTACCCGTCCAGCCCGCACCGGGCAGTATGCTCTCGGGCTGATAGGGCGGCGCGACCGGCGACACCCCGACCAGCACAGGCGCCCGAACGATCTGCGTCACCACGCGCTCACCGCTGTCGCCGCGGGTGAAGAAGCGGCTCACGCGCCGCGCCCCGAAACAACGACCACCCCGGCCGCCGCGCGCATCGTTCCGGCACCAAGCGGGGTGCGACGCAATTCGAACACCAGCTCGACCAGCCCGGTGGCTTCGTCGTCCGCCGGCATCGCATCAGTCTGCGCAGCGCTGAGCGTCGCGGTTACGTCGGTGACGCCGCCCGAAAAAGCCCCGGCCACCACGCTCTCGAAATTGTGCAGCACCGCATCGGAATCGGGCGCCATGCTGACCCCGCCGGCGAAGCTGTTGTCGCTGTAATCGGCGGCGAAGCGAAACACCGCCGCCCATGGCAGCCCGCGCACGATCGCCGGCATTTCCAGCGCCAAACCGCCCTGGTCGTCGCGCGCCAGCTGGGTCAGCCAGGCATTCCATTGGCTGGTCATTCATCCTGTCCTTTGCAGATCGTGGTCGTGCGCCCGTCCGGGCATCAGTCCGATGGCAGTTCGGTGTTCCACCCGGCCCCGCCACTGCCGCCGCCAAAGCCCGGCGGCGTCGCGCCGCCGCCGCTGGTGCCGGTGCCGCCGACGGTGTCGGTGGTCACCGCGCCGACGAAATGCCGCGTCGGGTTGGCGGCGCTGTTGATCGCCAGCGGCGCGTATCGCGTGGCCTTGAACGCCACCGCCCCGCCCGCGCGCGCCGCATCGTCGTAATACAGGTAATAGGCGGCGGCATCGTCGATCGGCGTGGTTCCGTCGTCCTCGACCGAAACCGTTGCCCCGGTCACCGCCACCACCTTGTCGGAGTACTGGCGATAATGGCTCGCCACCGTGATCGTGGTCGCGGTCGCGCTCAGCAGCACGCTGACCCCGCTGGCCAGCGTGACGTAGCTGGTCGCGGTCAGCGTCGCGCCATATCCCGCAGGCAGCGCGTTCTGCCAGGCCGCGCCATCCAGTTCGGCGCTGGTCGGCAACACGCGCGGATCGGGCCCGGCGCCGGCCGCGCCGATCGCCGCGACATGCTTGGCGTCGGTCTCGGCCTCGAACTCCATCGTCACCACCCCGCCCGGGTCGCGCGAGGTGCGGCGCAGCACGCATTTGACCGCCCCGGCGGGGTGCACGCCCAGGTCGGCGCCCAGCGTCAGGCAGTCGCCCGGATCGAAATGGCGCATGTGCGGCTTGCACGGCACGATGAACGGCCCCGCCTCGCGGCGCTGGTGCAGGTCGTAAATCGCCAGCTCGGTCACCTGGTCAACATCGGTCACCAGGTCCCATTGCCGTTCGTCCACCTTGCGCTCGCCGTCGGCGGCGATCCACCCGGCATTGGCAACCTCGGCCGCCTGCGCGTAATTCCACTGCTGGTCCTCGGCGCGATATCGCGGCACCAGCACGTTGTGGCGGCTCTTCCACCCCTTGCCGCTGCGCGCGCGGATATCGCCCGCCAGATCGTCGATCCCGATCGTGTACAGGCTGGTGCGCGGCGCCTGGAAATCGAACCCGATCACCCCGCCGCGCTGCACCGCCACGCCCGCGCCCGCCTCGGCAATGCGGCGCAGATTGTTGGCCTTGTCGCCCGGCTCGTAAATCGTGCCGTTGGCGGCCCACCCGTTGGCATCGCAGGTGTTGGCCCACGGCACCACGTCGGCCCACTCGACCCCCTCGGCCCCCAGGCCGACGCCGAACACCTTCACCCCGGAAACGTACCGCCCATAAGCATACGTGGCCGAATGCAGCGCCGGGCTGGCCGAATAGACATAGGTGCTTTCATTGCCCAGGCGGCACGATCCGGACCCGCCCGGATAGGTGCTGTCGAGCCGCGGATCGTACACCTTCACGCCGCTGACGATCGCGCCCAGCACCGGCATCTGCCCGCCGGGAAACCGCTCGCCTTCCTTGTCCCATTTCAGGCTGTAGCCGAGCTGGGCGTGCGACGACAGCTTGTACGCCGAGCCCCAGTCGGGGCAGCCCGACCATTGCGGCGCCAGCGCCGCGGACTCGGGCCGCGCGCCCAATTTCTTGTCGACCCACAGATAGCCCGAATAATACCCGGTCGCCGCCGTCCCGCTCAGCGCCTGCACGCTGTAATCGACCTGCACCGACTCGATCGCCTGCACCGGCCCGCAAACGCTCAGCAGCGCCGCGATGAAGCGGTACGGGTTCTGCACATCGCCCACCTTGCCGCCCCACCCGGCATCGTGCACCTGCACCCCGCCGGTGTAGCTGCGCCCGATCATGTATGGCTGGGCGTTGTTTGCCCCCAGAATGCGCTGGTTGACCGACCCCTGCGCCACCGAACCGGGCTTTTTCGCCGTCACCTGCGCCCCGACCAGCGCCACCGCGCTGATGATCGCCGCGGGGAGCTGCCACGGCCCCGGAATCATCGCCACCACGCCCGCCACCGTGCCGACCGCTTTCAGCACCTTGGCCATTGCTCTACAGCCTCCACGCCGCGCGGACATCGCCCGCCGCGAACTTGATCGTCGACATGCCGTCGGGGTTGGCCTCGTGCCAGCCCAGCAGGTTGCCCTGCCCGTCGGCGATGCACACCGCCGCCAACCCGCCCGCGCCCGGCTCCTCCGGCAGCACGCACAGATCCCCCACCCACGCGAAGGCGGGCGCGGGCAGCCGCACGAAATAGCGGTCGAGCAGCGCCTCCACGCTATCCACGCCCTGTGCCCGCAGCGCCCGCTTCGCGCCCAGCGGCGTGCGGAACAGCGGCACCGGCGGCAGATTGTGCCCCATCGTCACGCCCTGCGCCCGCGCCAGGCGGATGCAGTTCGCCCCGGACCAGCTAAACGGCTTGCCGCGATACCGCGCCAGCACGCTGTCGGTCGCGGCCGCCCGCTCTGCCAGGTTCATCGGCTTGACATCTGCTGCGCGCGGGCGCCGCGATTATTGGCCGCGCCGCCCGGGGCACTGCCGCCACCGATCGACCCGCGCGGCGGCGCCGCGGCGCCCCACGGCACGAACCCGACCAGGTCGGTGCAGTTGGCCAACCCCTTTTCGCCGGCGAACACCGTCTGGTGGAACCGGTCGCTGCACACATTGCCTTCGGTGGTCAGGAACATCCGTTCCTGCCGCCCGATCAGCTCGAGCAGCAGGATTTCCTGCCCGAGCGCCCGCGCCCGCTCGGCCGTATCCACCTGCAGATCCTGCAGCAGCTTGGCGTTGATCGCGGTGATCCCGTCGGCGTCGATCTCGCCCTGCCACACCCGCACGCGCGTGCCCTCCAGGTCGAACCGCCACCAGTCGCTCACCGCCGCCAGCGGGTTGGGGTAAAACGCCAGCTGGCCGTCCTCGGCCACGTCGCCGAACCCGGCCTCGATCGCGCCCGGCGGCGCCATCACCCCGAACACCGCGTGCTCGGCCTCGTACCGCTCACCCCCGAAATCGACCATGCCGCCCTCGAGCACCAGGCGCACGTCGCCGCCCGGCGCTTCCCATTTCACCCAGTGCGCGATCGTGATCGCCAGGTCGGTGACAGCCATCAGCGCCGCTCCGCGATCGCGAAGCTGAACCCGCGCGCCAGGTGGTCGGGATCGGTCGACCCGGTCGAAAGTCCAGCGAGCAGCCCCTCGATCACCGGCCGCGCCAGTTCGACCGGACTGTTGTCCGCCGGGGTCGCGCGCAGCGGCGTGGTCAGCGCCAGCGCACCCGCGCCGTTCGCCGTGCGCGCCGTTGCCGCGATCTTGTAAAGGTAACGCACCCCCCCGGTCAGCACGCTGGCATATTGCCCGCGCCGCCAGGTGTAGCCGACGCGCAGCCCGTCGACCGCCAGAGAATAGCCGGCCTGCGCGCCCCCGGCGACCAGCACCGTGCCGGGCGAACCGACCGAAAACCCCGGCTGCCGGATCCGCCACGCCGCGCCGAACTGGATCGCCAGCTCGAGCTGCGTCGACCACTCCATCGCCTGCGCCACATCCATCGCCGGCAAGGTCACGATCGCCTTGCGCCGCATGCCGGGACGGTTCAGCCGCTGGTCCGATCCGCCCAGCGGGCTGCTCAGCGTCCCGCCGAAATCGATCATCTCCCATTCCAGCTTGGCCGAGGCCGGGCGCTCGGGAAGCAAAATCACGGCCATCAGAATTCCCGATCCTGCTGGCGCTGCATCCGGCTAACCGCGCGGCCGCTGGCCACGCCGACCATCGCCGGCGCCGCCTCGGCCAGCTGCTCGCCCGCGATGGTCTGCACGCGGGTCTCGAACAGCCCGGTGGTGTCGACGATTTCCACCGCCACCCGCTGCACTCCGCGGTCGTTGGCCGCGCCGCCGGGCCTTTGGATATTCATGATCTCGCCGCTGGAAATCCGCGCCACCGGGTTGCCGTTGAGGCTCAGCAGGTTCTTGTCGATCCCGGGGAAGCCCTTGACCGTGAACCGCCCGCCGGTGGCGAACCCCGGCACCGCACTGGCCTGGCCCCACGCGGCCGATCCACCGGCGAAACCGCCGCCACCGCCGCCACCCAGCCCCGAAAACAGCCCCGCGATGGTGCCCAGCAAGCCACCGCCACCGCCCGAACCTGCGCCCGACACCAGGTTGGCCAGGCTGTCGGCCAGGCGGTCGAGCACGTTGGACAACGCCTTGAACGTCCGGTCGCGCATCCACCCCTCGAAATAGCCGCCCAGGTCGCCGTCGAGCGCCGCCTGCAGCCCGCCGCGGAACGCATCGCGGAACGTGCCCTGCATGTGCGCCTGCGACCGCTCCATCGCCTCGCGCTGCGCCTGTTCCAGCGCCTCGGCGCGGCTCTTGCCGAAATCGCGCTCCAGCTCGGCCGCGCGATCGGTGACCCGCAAGCCCTCCTCCATCCGCGAAATCGAATCCTCGTCGTCGCCGCGCAGCCGCGCCAGCTCGATCTGCCGCGCGCGTTCCTGATCGGCCAGGCGCCGCTCGGCCTGGTCGGCCCGCGCCTGCTCGATCGCCAGCATCTCGGCCGCCGCGATGTTTTCGGCCACCGCCAGGTCGTAACCGGCCTGGTTCAACTCGCGGATCCGGTCCTCGAGATCGCGCGCATCCTCGAGATAGCGCAGGTGCGCGTGATCTTCGTTGAGCTGCGCGACCGCATATTCGGTCTCGCGCCGGCGCTGCCCCAGCATGGTCTGGCGTGCGTCGATCCGCGCCCGGTCCAGCTCGGCCATGTCGCGCTCGGCGGCGATCTGCGCCTGTGCCGCGTTCAGCCCGGCCTGCTCGTACCGGTCGATCGCGCTGCGCAGGTCACGCTGCCGCTCGAGCGCGCGAATCGCGTCCACGTCGCCGCGCTCGCGCGCCAGCGCCAGCTCGTGCTCGATCCGCAGGCTCTCGCGCCGGTCGGCCAGTTCCTCGGCGGTCGGCCCGCTGCGGCCCTTCTTGCGCGCCTTGTCCGCGTCGCCGCCGGTGCCGTAATTGCGCCCGCCGCCGCCCACCGCAATCTCGCCATTCCCCGCGCCGCCCGCGCTGACCGCGCCAGGCGCCTCCGGCGTGGTGATCTCCGCCCCGGTCAGCCGGCCGAGCATCTGGATCATCCCGCCCAGCCACGGCCACAGCTCGGAAACCCACTGCCCGATGCGGATCATCGCCCGCCCGACCACCTGCGTGGCCGCCTCCCACGCGCCAGCCCAGTCGCCCGACAGCAGCCTGGTCACCACGTCGACAACACCGGCCACCGCCTCGACCACCGCGTTCAACACCGACAGCACGTTGCTCAGCCATCCGCCCACCAGATACGCGGCCAGTTCGAAGAAACCGACGATCAGCTTGCCGATCATCTCACCCAGCCACCCAAGGAATTTGCCAAGCTCGGATGCCATCAACTGGTCGAACGCCGCGCCCAGCTGGTCGGCCAGCCCGGCCAGGCGCGCGAACAGCTCCTGCAATCTCGGACCCACCGCCTCGCGCACGATCTCGCCGAACCGGCTGAATCCCTTGGCGATGTCGTCGCCGAACACCTGCAACAGCGTGATCACCAGCCCCACCGGGCCGAGGAACCGCAGGAACAGCGGCAACACCGCACCCAGCGCGGTCGAAATCACCGTCCACGACAGCCCGAACTTCGCCAGCAGCGCCACCGCCGTGCCGATCGGATTGACGATCGCGCTGATCGCCAGCATCACCGGGCCGAGCCGCACCAGCAGCAGCGGCAGCAAGGTCACCGCGATCGCCGACAAGGCGATCGACAGCGGCCCCAGCGCGGCCAGGAACACCCCGAACCCCACCGCCGCGCGCTTGACGCCCTCGGGCAGGTTCTTGAACCAGTCGACCATGGATTCTACCACGGCAGCGGCTTTCTGGGCGTAGGGGATCAGGTACTCGCCGATCTCGACCGCCAGTTCGTGAAATTGGGATTTGATCGCGCGCACGCGATTGGCCAGGCTGTCGGACGTGCGCTCGATATCGCCCTGCGCGTCGATCAGGCCCTCGGCGATCAGCGCGGCCCGCGCCATGATCTTGCCGTACTCGTCGATTTCCTGCCCGCTGGTGATGAGACCCAGCTCGAGCGCCTTGGCCTTCACCGCCGCCTCGGTCAGGAACACCCCGAAATCGCGCAGCGGCTCGGCCTCGCCGGTCAGGCCCGAGCGGATCTTGCCCATCGCCGTGTCAAAGTCGGTGTTGTAGAAACTGGCCGCGTCCTGCGCCAGTTCGGTGAACCGCTGCGACATCCGCGCCGCGGCCTCCTCGGTCGGCGCCGCCGCCTTGAACAGCTGCCCGAAAGCCAGCGCGCCCTGCTGCATTTCCTGCGTCGAACGGCCCATGGCATCGCCCTGCGTCTCGGCCCAGCGGTTCATCGCCTGCGACATCCGCCCGAAGGTGTAATCGTAAGCCGATTGCAGCTCCTGCGCGTCGCTCGCCGCGCGCGTCATCAGCGCCCCGATCCCGGCGATCGGCAGGGTCAGCCCCAGCGTCATCCGCCGCCCGGCATTGGCCACCGCGTCGGCCATCGTCCCGGCCAGCCCGATAATCGACTTGAACGCGCTTTCGATGCTCACCGTGCCGCGCTGGAAATCGTCGATATCCCATTCCAGCGCCGCACTGAGATTGGCAATGGACCCCATCTCACCCTCCAACGCCAAAAGGGCCCGCGGCGCAGTGCGCCGGGGCCGTGTGCTTGTTCTGTCGTCCGAAACGATCGCGCGCCGGGGATCAGACCCCGGCGCGCTTGTTCACCGCCTGCAACCACGCACCCCATGCCCGCGCATTGCTGCTCGCCTCGGCCGGATCGGCCGGGGCGGGTTCGGGCTTGTCCTCGGGCTCGAGCAGCGTGTTCAGCTCGGGATAGGTCTTCGGGTCGGCCATGCCGGCCAGCAGGCCGGTCATCCACGCCCCGATCACATGGTTACGATATTCACCCTCGCGCCGCGCCCGCGCGCCCTGCAGCGCCACGATCACGGCCAGCGGCGTGGCTAGCCAGAACCCTTCCGCCGCGAACCCGCCGCCGCACCACGACCGGAAGATGTCTTCCCAGTCCCAGCCTTGCTTTTCGGGCTCTGATTGGCCGGCGGGTTGGCGCTGGCCAGCTTTGCCCCGTTTCCCTCCGCACCATCCGATGCCGGCACGTCGGTCGCGCGCAGCGCCGCCCGGAATGCTTGCTTGGGCGCCTCGTCGTCGTCCATGAACATGGCGATCGCCATGTCCTGGCTCACCCCGGGGTGGTTCTGCACTAGCGCGCCATAGAACAGCGCCACCACCGTGCGCAGCTTGGGGTTGCGCCCGGAGGCCAGCGCCTGCTTGGCCTCCTCGGCGGCATCGATCGCCGAATAGCCGAGCACGTCCTCGGCCTCCAGCAGCACCCGGTTGTTCATCACCAGGCGATAGGGCACGCCCTCGTACATGAACGAAGCCGTGCCCTCGAACCGGTTGCCGCGCACCACGGCGCCGTAAGCGCCGGGATCAGGCACTGGCGGCGGCCTGCGTCACCGGACCGGGCTGGCCGGTCAGTGTGGCGGTCCGCATCGCACCCAACGGGGCGTTGTCGGGCACGTAGGACATCAGGAACATGCTCCCGGTGTTGTCCTGCTTGGTGCCGTCCTCTTCCACCGTCACGATCTTGAACGCGCGCTTGGCGCGGCTCGCCAGATGCTCGAGGATCAGCGTGTCGGTCGGGCTGCCGGGCTCGTACTTGACCACTGCGGTCAGCTCGCCCACGTCGCCGTGGCCGGGAATATATTCCTTCACATTGCCGCTATCATGGTCAGTTGCCTCGACCTTGGCGATCGACAGGTTCGGGCGGTTGACGCTCATCAGCCCCAACACCTTGGTCAGCGTCGCGCTGGTATTCGTCAGCCACAGCTCGGTGCCGTCGCTCAGTACCCCATCACCAGTTGCCATCGTAAATCTCCTCGCTTGAAATCGGCCTCAACTCGCAGGTCTGCTTAAAAAGTGGCCGGGACATCCATGTCGATGATGGTCCGGAATATTTTCAGGGTCGCCACGTCCTCGGGTGGGAAACTCCGCTCGAACCGCAGCTTGCCGCGATGAAACCGCACCCCGGCGGTCTCGCCCCCGGCCTCGATCGCATCCCTCACCGCGCGCGCCAGCACGATCGAATCCCCCGCCGACAGCCCGAAACACTCGAACCGCACGCGCGGGTTTTCCAGCCCGCCGGCGCCGTCCTGATCGTACAGCCGGCCAGCCCCCAGCGTGGTGATCACCACCGCCGGAAACGCCTCCGCTGCGTCGGATTTGCGCTCGTGCAGGTCCACCGCCGGGCGACCGCGGACCACGCCGGCAGCCCCCGCCACGCCCGCATCCGCGCGCAGCCTTGCCACCAGTGCCTCGTACATCACGCATCCCCCTCGAAACGGAGCCCTGCGCGCAGGCTGTTGCCCCCGCGTGAGTACGGCCGCTCGATGTTAACCGCGACCGCCCGCCCGAACCGCGCAATCACCAACTCCTCGTTGGCGTCCCAAGCCGGGATCAGCATCGGCTGCGCGCGCATCTTGACGGTGCCGAACTCGAAGAAATGCCCCTTCCAGTCACCGATCACCACTGCGACCGACCCGTCCTCCAGCACTTTGACGCCGATGCTGTCGCGCAGGTCGCCATCCTCCACCGGTGCCAGGTCGCGCGCATCGGCGACCACCGGTTGCAATGCTTCGATTGCTGCCGCCTGCATGTATGGCGGCGAGACCGCCTCGCGCAGCCGGCGCAAATTGGCCAATGCCTCCTCGCCGCCGCGCAGCATGAACTTCATGCCGATCAGGCGGGCTTGGCTGCGCTCGGCTTCGGCTTCGCGGCAGCGCCGGCCGCGCTGGCGGTCACTTCCTCAACCAGCTCGAACGCCAGATCCCCCGCCGGCTGCGGATGCACGTAAACGTCGCCCACCGCGTGCACCCCCATCAGGTTGGTGTGCGGCTTCAGCGCCTTGACTGTCATCTTCATGCCGATTTCCTTTTTCATTTTGGCTCACGACACGCCCCGCGCGGTGAAGTAGGTCGACAGCGCCGAATACAGCGCAGCATGGGCCGTCGCGTCGAGATACGCACCGAAGCCCGCGCAGATGACTCGATGCGTCGGGAACACCCCGTTCGCGCCCAGCACCGTCAGATCGACAGCGCCAGGGGCCGAGTTAGTCAGCGTCGAGCGGTTCGAAATCTCCGCCCCGTTACGATAAAGGTGAGTCGCATCCCCAGTGCGCGAAATCGCCGTCAGGCCGACCGCGCTGGCCACAGTCGGCCCGGTGCTGCTCGTCTCATGGTAAGCGCTGGTCGCCGACCCGGTGCCGCCGCGCGGGTTGATCCGCAAGGTGTTGCCGGTGGCAATGCCCAGGGTCGAGCCCACGGTCGCACCCGCCTCAGCGACCCACACAAACATGGTCCCGCTCGTGCCGAGCATATGGGTGGTGGCATTGGCGTTCTTGCCGGTCGAGAGCAGGTTCGCGCCGTTTCCGGTGAGACCCTGCCCGCTGGTGAACGTGGCCGCGCCGGTGAGGGGGTTCGCTGCGGGGTTGGCGTAATTGAGCCGGGTGCTGGCATCGTTGGCCCCGATCAAGACGTAGAGCATGTCCCAATTGAACGCGCCCGCCGCCTTCAGTGAGCCGACCAGCGTGTCGATATGGCCCTTGTGCGCGTCGGTGATCGAGTCGGTCCGCGCCGCTACCAGCGCCGCCGCTTCGCTGTTGGTGAAGGTGTACCCACCGCCCCCTTCGGAAACATCGGTGACCGTGCCGGTGATGGTTTGGTCTGTAAAATTGCCAGCGCCATCCGTCGCGCGCACCGTGACGATATAAGAGTTGTTCGTGTCCGCATCGACAGGAGCTTCATAATCGCGGGTGGTGTTCCCAGCCCAGCGCAAAGTGGATCCGCTGATCTCGTAATCGGCCGCATCCGCGCCCCCTACAATGGTCCAGGTCACACTTTCGCTTGCCGTCAGCGCGTGCGCAAGGGTCACGTTCTCGGCCACGCTGAAGGTGGCGCTACTGTTGATCGTCGGCGCAGTCGTGTCCGCCGCAGCCGTGTAAAGCGTGTGGGTCGAGGGCGCGCCGCCGTCCACCTTGGCACCGACCACGATGCTCGACAGGTTCATGCCGATGGTCATCATCACCGGCGACGACCGGATGACGCGCTTGCCCGAACCCATGCTGCTCAGGACGTACTTCCACGGCACGTTGCCCGGGTCGGCATTGTAATCGGTCTGCACCGACGTGGCGCAGTTCTGCGCGCAGCCGCTACCCTTGACCTCGGCGATGAAGTTCGCCGGCTTGGTCGGATTGGCGGTGGTGGCGTTCCACTTGGTGTGCGCGACATAGCCGAGATGCACATCGCCCGAGAGGAACAGGCTCTTCGTGGTGAGCGTGGCCAGCGCATCGTTGAAGACCTGCGCCTGCGTCGCCGCGATATTGTGCCAGCCCTCGGTCGACTTGCTGGTGAAACCCGAAAGGCCCACCTGCGAATAGAAGATGGTCAACTCCGCAGTGCCGGTAGCGTTGATGTCGTTGATCTGATCGACGTGCCACGCCATCTGCTCGGCGCTCATGACTTGGTTGCCAGAGCTTTCGAACTGAATGCGCTCGTAGCGCCCATCTGCGCCGATCACCTCGATATTGCCGTGGTGGAACCGGCTGTAATATTTCGTATCGCTGACCCGGTTGAGGTTGTGGACGTGGAACCAGTCGAAATAGACCTGCAAGCCGTTGCCGATCACCTCGCCGATCGTGATCCCACCCTGATAATTAGTGTTGTTCGCCTCGGGGTAGGCACTCGCCAGCGTGCCCGCCAGCGCGCCCCTAGGCAAATACTTGATCGTCGGGTTCGAGGCCGTCTCGTGATCGTCGAGAAGCATCCGCATCGGCCCGCGCCGCGCATTTCTATGCACGGCCATGTCGGCAAAGAACTCGAGCTTGGCCTGTGTAAAATCGCCTTGCGACTGGTCGGGCCGCAGGGTCCGATACGGGTTGGCCTGGCCCAGGTCGCTGCCCTCATAGGACATGTCGCCAACGGCCAGCATGCCGATCTTGCGATAGTCGCCGTTGGCGGTGGCGGCCACATATTCGTCATCGCGGTACGGATGGCCGGCGGTGGTGTTTTCCCAGCACGAGGCAAGCGCGAGCTGCGCCGAGACAGCGGTGCCCCGGTTCGCCAGCGTGCCCCACAGGAACGGTTCCGACACCGCCAGCACGTTGTCGTCATCGTCGAGATATTCGAACTGGTGGCAATAATTGGTGTTGTGCGTCAGCCCGCTGGTGATCGTCAGCGCGATCTGGTCATTGGCCTTGCCCGACAGCGCAACAGGCGTGGTCTCGGTGCCGCCGGTCGGATCGTCGCCAGCGGCCCAGCGCAGCCGCGCCTTGGTCGCACCGGTCAGCAGGCCATCCGGGCAATAGAGACCGGCGCTCATGCGGGTCTGATCGGTGAACCCGACATAGCAGGCCACGAACAGGAAATCGCCTTCGGTGTCGGCGAACGACAGGTCCGACCACGCCCACCCCTTGTAGGCAACCGGTCCCCCGCTGGTGCTCCATGCGCCACTGCGGATGCTCTGCGGCGCGGTGAAGGCGGCAACCGCCCCGCTGCGCTCAGTGGTCCACGATCCCTCGCCGGCCAGCTTGGTGAACAGGCTCAGCGTGTCGGCGGTGGCATTCCACGAACCGCCGAATTCGCTCCAGCCATACGGGATCTCGCGGCCGACCGCCGTGCCGTTGACGGTGAATTTGAACCCGCTGCCCGATGCGGCATAGCCGATGGTAAAGCATGGCGTCGCCTGGGTGGTATCGCCTGCAGGGTGTGCCGAGAACAGCGAGCCACTGCCGGAAGGGATATATACCAGGCGCCGAAAATGCCCCGCATCGATCGTTCGCAGCCAGACGGCGTATTGCGTCGGCGCGGCACCATCGCCGATCGCATCCTTGTGCGCGGCATAGCGGAACTGCTCGGCAACATAGGCCGCACCCGCCGCGCCAGGGCTGGTCTGCAACACTTTGCCATGAAGTCCGGTGGGGTCATCCACCAGGGCAATCGCACCCGTTCCCTGCTGGTTGTACCCGTAATCGAACCCGAAATAGGTGGTGCTGTGCGCGTTCGAGAAAGTGCGAGGGCCCGATTTGGGCGTGCCCGCGAAGGCGCTGGTGGCTAAGGGTGCAGTAGGCGTCGGCGCAGGCGTACCGCCCACGCGCCGCCGTTGCGGCAGCCCGATGCGCCCCGGCGCGATCAGCATCAGGCCACCGGCACGATGTTGAGGTTGCCGCCGGTGCTTTCCTGCAGCGCCGCGATCTTGTGCCCGCTTGTGATCCGCAGGTGGAACTTTTCGCCCGGCTCCAGCGGGATGCTGTCGGTGGTGGCGGTGGGGTTGGTCGCCGAGGCGACGAAACAGCGCCCAGTCCCACAATTGTGCAGCAACACCTCGGTCGCCGCGATCGCAGCCGACTGCGCGCTGCTGCCGCTATACGCCAACCGTGTCGCCGGCGCGCCATAGGCGCGCGTCCCGATCAGCGCCAGCGCCGCATTGGTCGCTGCGATCAGCGCCTCCAGCCCGTCGACATGCCCCACCAGCGTGCCCAGCACGGTGTTGGTCGAACCGATCAGCGTTTCCAGCCCGTCGGTGTAACCGTTCAGCAAAGTGGCCGATGCCTCCAGCCCGTCGACATGCCCAGTCAGAATGCCCAGCGCGGCATTGGTCGCGGAGATCAGCGTCTCGAGCCCATCGGTCGAACCGCCCACCGCCGTGATCGCGGCGGTGATCGCATTGATCGCCGCCAGATCCTCGGTCGATAGCACCACCGGCTTGCTGGCCGCCATCGCCGCACGCCCCGGGGCGGGCACGTTTACCGTGACTTTCGCGCCAGCGAAGTCGGCAACATCAATATCGGGCATCAGAATTCCTCCAGCAGCATCAGCAACCCGCTGTTGGCGGGGTCGGAAAAGTCCAATTGACCGGGCACCCCCGGATCCACGACGAACACCAGGTCCCACTCGAGCAGCGCCAGCAGCCCGCTCATGGCCGGGTCGCTGAAATCCAGTCGCCCCGGAGCACCGGGCAGCGGAACCGCCCACGGACCCTGCGCCTTTTTCTTCGTCGCCGTGATATCCAGTTCGTTCCGCCCGAACGGCACCACGCTCTCGATATCCCATTCGCCGTCGAGAGGCCCCGCCGTCACCAGCGTGTCGCCCTCGTGCACCGCGCGCGTTTGCGTGGTCGCCAGCACGCGGAACGTCGCCGGCACCGTGGCCGATTCCATCGCCGCCCGCCGCCGCTCCTCGCCGCGACCGTAAATCACCCGCGCCATGGTCGCGCACACCGTCACCGGGGCCCCGCTCGGCACCGGCTCGCCGAAGGCATTCTCGCTCATCACCGCGCGCAGGATCGTGATCCTGGTGTCGCGCCGGCCCGCGCCCTGCATCTCACATCACCGGCATGCGATAGGCGTTGCACAGCGCCCGGAACCCCAGCGGGATCTCGCCGCCGATCGTGCCCATGCTCACCGATTCGCGGTTGGCGAATAGGTGCGCGGCGAACATCCGCGCCGCCTGCACCAGAGCAGGCGGGCATTCGCCCTCGGCAAATCCGGCGTCGAACGTGATCTCCAGCCCGGCGGCAACCGCGCCCAGCCCGGCACCACCCCACACCGCACCGGGCATCGCCTTCACCAACCCGCCGCCCGCGATCCGCAACGTCGCCGGATCCCCGGTCACCGTAGTGCCCGCGCTATCCAGCCATTTGACCGCGGTGATTCCCACCACCGGCCCGGTGCCCAGTACCAGGCGCTGCGGCAAGCCGTCGGCCCGCCACACCAGCCCCGCGCACGGCGCCAGGCGCAGCGAGCAATAGCGCTCGACCATATCCACCGCAGCATCACGAAACACCGACAGCAGATCGTCGAAATAGTCGTCATCGGCATCGACCGAGACATGCCGCTTGATATCCGCCAACGGCAGGATGCCCTCGGCATAGTCCGCCGGCAGGGCGTACGGAGCCAGCATGAAAGTCATGTCCTGGCTCCGTTCGTCCTGATTTGTACGGGGGCAAAGAAAACAGGCGGGGCATCAGCCCCGCCTGTGCGAAGGCTCACGCCTTCAGGTTCTCGGCGACGGCCTCGGCAGAACTCAACGCCGGATCGTTGAAGTCGATCTGGTTGGCGCTGACGGGCTGCCCCTTGCGCGGGGCGTTGTCGACCGCGGGGTGGCTGGTATCGATCCGCTCGACGATCGTCGGCTCGATCATCGCACCACTCGCCGCAACATCGGTGGCGGGGCTCAGCTGGTCGACAGACATTCCATTGGTGTCGGGCACGCCCGGCACGTCGGACAGCTTAACGTCGCTCGTGTCGACGGACTTTGCCGCCGACGGTTTCTTGGTGGTAGCCATAACAATCTCCTGCTTGGGCAATGGGCCGACGACGAAGGCGCCGGGCTGTTTCGATGAAGCCAGATCGCCGTTAGGCGGAGATCTTCAGCGCCTTCATCGCGTCCGGGTTCTTCACCCCGCCACCGACCCGCTTGGTGGTGTAGAAGTGGACGAACGGCTTGTTGGTGTACGGATCGCGCAGCACCCGGATGCCGATCCGGTCGATCACCTGGTAGGTCTCGGCCATGTCGCCATAGAGTGCAGCGATCGCGTTGGCCGCGACCACCGGCATCGCCGGCAGATGCACCACCGGCACGCCGGCCATGGTCGACGGCTGCCCGGCTTCGAAGGCCGGCTGCCACAGGTAATTGCCCTGCCCGTCCTTCAGCTTGCGCGCGGTTCCCGCAGTGGTCCGGTTCATGAACAGCCGCGCATTGGCCTCATGCTCCTCGGGCAGCGAATAGATCAGCGTCAGAAAGGCATCGCCGCTGTTGAGCAGGCTGGCGTGCCCGCCGGGGATGACCTCGATCGCGCCCCAGGGGTGCCGCGCAGCCGCGCTGCCACCGGTGACATAGGTCAGGATGCCATGCGGCTTGTTGGTGCCATCGCCAGAAAGGAAGGCGATGCCCTCTTGCCGCGCGAATTCGGTCTCGACCTCGTCGGCCAGCCAGGCCTCGATATCGACCTCGGCGTCGTCGATCAGGCCCTGCGATGCCGCCGGGTTGGCGTAGATCTCGCCCAGCGGGAAGCCGAGCGAGGTCAGCGCCGGAGTCGTGGTCGCCGGCCGTGCGGCCGTCTCGCCGACCCAGCCCGAACCGACATTGCGATCGGAAAACACCTTACTGAAACCCGCACCGCTGATCGTCTGCACCGAAGCATACTGCCGGATCACCGACACCTGCTTCAGCTTCGAACCAATCGTGCGATCCCATTCGATCGGCGCGAGATACCCGCCCTCGCCGTCCGTCTTCGTCGCCGCAGCGCGCACCTGTTCCAGCTTCTGGCTTTCCACGCCGCGCCGGAAATAGGCATTGAACTGCTCGGTGTATTCGGGATCGCGCGGGCCCTCGGGGGCGCCCAGGCTGGCCGCCGCCAATTTTGCCAAGGCAGTATCCATCGCGGCTTCAATTTTGCCAATTTCGGCGTTGATCCGATCAACCTGCGCAGTCAGCACGGAATCATCCACCTTGGCGGCCAACGCCTGGTCGTTCTTCTCGCGCATTTCCTTTACAGCCGCATTCAGCTGCTCGAACAGTGCCTTCGGGTCGGTCGCGTCAGCGCGCGGTGCGGCGAATGCGGCGCGCGGCACGGGCGCAGCGGCAAGGGCGGCCAGCGAAGCGCCGACCATCATCATCTTATTCATGGGATATTCCTCGAGTTTAAGCCCGCAGGCTGTCCAAAAGAGCGGCAGCGGATTGCTGCCATTCGGTGGAGCCAGCGCCCGGCGTGGCTTCTTGGGCAGCGCCGGGCGTGCCCTTGATCTTGTTGATGCGGTCGCGCGCCTGCGTGCGGGTCGCGCCCGCCTGCACCAGCGTCAGCTCGAGCGCGCGCACCTCGTTGGCGGAACGGTCGGCCGCCTTGGCGTTCTCGTCGACCTTCATGGCGTCGGCCGGCAGCAGCGCATCGGCGAACCCCCGCTCGATCGCCTGTGTGCCGGACATATAGGTTTCCTTGTCCATCCAGGTCCCGACCTGCTTGGCATCGGTCCCGGTACGTTGCGCATAAAGCTCGACCATCGCCTGGTCGAACGGCTCGAGCCAGTCGCCCAGCTCGCGCATGTCGTGCCGGTTGCCCATCGCGAGTATCCAGCAATTGTGGATCATCATGAAGCTCGCCGCCCCGATCTCGATCGTGTCGCCCGCCATCGCGATTACCGACGCCGCCGACGCGGCCATGCCCATCACCTGCACGGTGATCGGCTGCGGGTGCTCGCGCAGCACGTTGTAGATCGCGATGCCTTCGAACATGTCGCCGCCCGGCGAATTGATCTGCACCGTCACCGGCCGATCGCCGATCGCGCGCAGCTGCGCCGCGACCTTCTTGGCGGTGACCCCGCCGCCCGACCAGAAGTCCTCGCCGATCAGATCGAACATGGTAATGGTCGCATCGTCCATCGCCAGTGCGCGGATCCCGGCGGCGTCCTCGCCCCACTTGTCGAACACGTCGGGCTTGGTGAACGCGCTGACGCGGCGCTGCGCCGGCATCGGCATTGCATCAGGTCGTGACATCATCGTTTCCTTGCTGCCAGGCGGGAACCTTGCCGGCCCCGTCGGGGAGTGGGTTCATGTCGAACTTGTCGCGTGCCTCGTCGGGCACCATGTAACCGCCCGCCCCGGGCCCGCCGAGGGCCTTGGACAGGAACTCGGCCTGATCCTTCAGCGAGCCGCGCAGCAGCGCCGCCTCGTTGAACTTCACAATGTAGTTTTCACGCTCGCCATCCGTCAGCAGCGCGTCAGCAATCGCCTCCTCCCACTGCACGAACCACGGCAGCAGGCAGTAGGTCACGAAGAACAACCCCAACTGCTCGATGCCCGAGCCCCAGCTGGTCTCGTCGAACATCAGCAGTGGGCGGGGAACGCCGGTGAACCGGCTAATTTCCTCCGCCTGGTGCTTACGCTGCGCCAATCCTTCTGCATCGCGCCCGGTCATCCCGAACGGCATGGCGTCCATCCCCTCCTCGAGGATGAACCACTTCCCCGCATTCTCGGGGCCTGCGAACTGGCCTTGGAACTGGTCGCGCAAGCTCATCTGCGATTCCGGTGACAGATGGCTGGGGTGCGTCACCTTGCCACCCGCGTAGGTCCCGTTTTTCAGCAAGCGCGCTGCCGCATTGTCCGCCGCATGTGCCAGCCCCAGCGCCTCGGCCGCCATGCTCAGCAGCCCTTCGCCAGTGATGCCATCCCGCGACCATGGCGCGCGCAAGTGCAACACCTCGTCGCGCCGGAACACTTTCTTGCCCCCGTCCTTCCGCTGCCAGGTGTACGACATGTCGAAATCATCGCTCAGCCCGACATCGACCCGGCTCGGGTCCATCGGCACCAACGCCTGCACGCCCCGCAGCCCCGGCACCTTATAGGCAAAGGCATCGCCGGTCAGCAGCGCCCGGCCCTGCATGTAGCTCTTGAACTGCCCCGGCTTCTGCCAACGGTTGGTACGCACCCGCAGCAACCGCTGGACAGGATGCGATTCCGCCCGTTCCTTGCGCCCGTCGGGAAGCTTCTCGATCAGGTTGACCGGCAACATCCCGATCGTGCTTGAAATCAGCGTGACCGCGCGGTTGAACGTCGCATTGCGCATCGCACTCCGCTCGCTCACCCGCGCCCCTGACGCTGTTTCGTTCCCCCTCATGAACGCAGCCAGCGCAGGATCGTCCGAACCAGCCAGCGCCGGGAGCTGTGCCTTGACCGCCAAGCGTTCGGCGATGGCATCCACCCCGCCGAACAGACGGTCCCAAAGCGCCATCAGAGCACCAGAAACCCGCGTTTCTCGTAGACGGACACCTTGATTCCATTGGCCACCGGGTTCGTCTCCAACAACTTCGTTGCATTAAGCCCGGCCATGAACGGGTCGATCTTGGCATGCCCAGCGGCATATTTGTCGATCATCACCGTCTGCCGCCCCATCACTTCTTTGGCGTTGGCCACGCACCAGGCCATCATCCGCGACCCGCCATGCACCGCGCCCGCGAATTTCAGCTTGCGCGCCAGCCCCATGATCGCCGACATCAGCCGGTAACCCTGGCCGATCGCGATCACCTCGTCGTCGCCATCGATGCCCGCGCGCACCAGTTCGTCCTTCAGGTCGGCGATGCCCGCAGCATCCACGCCCACCGCGTATTTTTCCGGCATCAGGCCCGATGCCTTCACCTCCACCACGATATCCACGATCTCGCGGATGTCCTGCGGCACCGTATAATCGACATCGTCGCCGGGGATTTCCCCGTCGTCGGCGCGCACCTCGCACAGCACCAGGTCGCCATCGGCGGCGAAGTCCTGCAGCGTCGAGGTGATCTGCTTGCGCCGCTTGAACACGTCCGGCCACGCCCAGGCGCGGTGCCAGTAGAGCCAGCGCCCGGTCATCCGTTCGCGACCCGCAACGCACACCCCGTACAAGTCGTCGAGCCCGCCACCGTCGATCCCGACCACCACCACCTCGCACCGCGCCAGCAGCGCGTGCAGGGTCAGCGTCGGATCCCCGGCGGCTTCCCAATAGTCGGCCCCGCGCCACCGATCGCGCCGCAGCCGCAGCCCGATCTCGACATTCAGGTACTTGGCCAGCACCACCTGGATGCTGCCCGTGTCGCCGTCGTCGTCGATCTCGCCACCCGCCGCCTTGCGCAGCTTCGACGATATGAACACTTCGGATACGGACCGGCCCAGGTTGGGGTTGGTCACGTAGAAATTCTCGGGCCGCAGGTAATCCTGCGCCTCGATCATCGCCTCAGGCCACTCGTACAGCATCGGCAAGAAACTCGGATCGTCGATCTTGCCGTCCCGCACGTCGCGGGCATAGGCCAGCTTGTCCTTGAACACCCCCGCCGGCGGTTCGTCGCTATGCGTCGTCAGGTACAGCACGAACCCTTCCGGCCGCGATGCCAACCCGCCAGTCACCTCCTCCAGCATCGATTCCGAGTCCGCCCGCTTGCCGAACAGCCACAACTCGTCGACCAACACGAAGCCAGCCTTCTTGCCCGCCGCCGTGCCGCTATCCGCCGCCAGCACCGCCAGCTCGGCCTTGGTCACCCGGTGGCGCAGCAACTTCTGGTTGTCGACGATGTGGATCATCTCGGCCAGCTTGGGGTCTGCCCGCACCATCGCCGCCGCCGGCTTGTAACTGTTGTTCGCCACCTCCCGCGTCGGCGCCAGGATCGCCAGCTCCCCCAGCTCGCGCCAGTTGCGGATCAGCGCGGTCAGCATGATGCCCGCCGCGATCGTCGACTTGCCGTTCTTCTTGCTGATCAGCAGCATCGCCTCGGTGATCAGCCTTTGGCCGGCCACCTTGTCGTATGCCCCGAACAGCGCGGCCACCAGGTCGAACACGAACGGCTCGCACGCCTCGCCGAAGGTCGGGCGACCGGCCACGTCGACCATCCGTAAACTCTTGAACACCTGCAGCGCCGCCGCTGCCTCGTCCGGAAACAGCGGATCGAACGGCACCAGCGACTGGCGCTTGACGATCCGCTCCTCCCAATCGAGGCAAGCGGTCGACCACTGCATGCCCGCCTCAGTTCAGCACCGGAGGGGCAGGCGGTTCGTACAGTCCGCGTTGCTCCTGCGCCGCCCTTTCCGCCGCGTCCTTCTTACCCAGCTTCTCGGTCTTTGCCCTGCCGGACGGCGCCGGCACATCGGCCCGGTGCTGGTCCCGCATCCGCAGCGAGTCGAGGCGCTTGGCCAGTTCCTTGTCGGCGGCCACGTTGCCCTTCTCGGCCTCGTCGTTGAGCCGCATCAGCTGGTGCATCTCGAACCGCGTGGCGGCCACATGGCGCTGGCCTAGCTCGGCCGAATAATGCTCGCGCAAGGTCGACACCGCGACCCCCACCACCGCTGCCGTCTGCTTGGCCGACAGGCCGCGCACCAGACACATTAGCACCTTGTTCCGCGTTTCGCGGGTCGGCACATGCGGCGGCCTTCCACGGCCTTTCCCGGGCGGCGAACACTCTTCGCCAAACAGGTCAGTGCCTGAAAATTCACCAGCCAAGAAAAAAATCCCCGAATGAGAGAGACAGCGGTTCCCGAGCCGCAAGGCTCCTGAACTTTCGACCACCCCCCACCCCTCAGCCGCCACCGGCGCGCAAGGCCCTCGCCCGCGCCGTTTTCGTGTTGTGGCAGCCCGCGCAATACCAGTCCGCCTCCTCGAAAGGAGGGAAGTCCGCGCCGCCATCCCGCCGCTCGACGCGATGGTCGAGGATCAGCCGGTTGGTTCCGCCGCACACCTTGCACCACAGCCCGCCGAACCGCTGCACGGTCCACGCGCGATGCCTGCGCTTGTAGTCCTTCCACCCCGCGCTCAGATAGAACCGCTCGGCCACCTTGGGCATCGCCCGTATCCGCGCGGGCATGGTGCCGAGGCGGGGAGGCAGAGCCTTCAACCGCACCGGACGCACCTCGCAAAGGGCGCGGGCGGCACCGCATTACAGCAGCACCGCCCGCTCAGGATCGTAACAGGGAGAGAGGATGTCCGGTCGCAGTGGTGCAGTTTCATTGCCGTCACAATCAAACGCCTGCGACCAGACTATGCGAATATGGCCCCGAACCGCTGGGCAAGCGAAATGCTTTATTTACACCCCAACCGATTGCCCAGCTTGACACGTGCCCGCCCTTGAAATCACAGCACAATTCCACCGCCAACTGGGCAATCACCCGGCCAGCACCCGCGCCCGCCGCAAGGGCCAGCCCTGCAACCGGCAGACGATCTCGGCCATCGCCTCGCGATAGCGGCCCGCCATCCGCCTGGGCGTGCGCGGATAGCCCAGCTCGCGCTTCAACTGGCCCCACTCCACCCGGCCCTCGCCACGGTGCAGCATGCGCCCAGCGGCCCACACGATCGCGCGCGCGTCGACATCGGCCACCAGCTGCAGCCAGCCCGTCACCGCGTCGCGCTCGGCCACCTCGGCGGCGTCTAGCGGCACGCGCGGGCGCCGGGTCAGCGGCACGCGGATATCGCGCAACGCCCCGTCCTTGCCCTCGATCACGCTGTCGGTGCTGTCGACATAGTCGCCCTGCTCGGCGCGGATCAGGTGCCACGGCCCATCGCCCGCGAACGGCCAACCGCCACCGCCGGGCGAGCGCCGCCACAACTCATGGCACCGCACCAGCGCCTCCTCCAGTTCGGCGATGTCGCGCGGCAGCACCACCCCGCACCCTTCCAACCGCGATTTCCCCGGAACCGCCCGCGCCGCACCACCCGGAAGGTTTTCGGAAGGATCGAAGATCAGCGCTTTATCGTGAGATTTCATGAGCTTCCTTTCTATTTTCTTCTCTACTCGAAGACACATTGGAAGGATGGAAGGGAAAACAGGGTTACTCTCTTGAGCAACACCACACTGTTCATCGCGCGAAGAGGGATCACGGATTTGCCTTCCACCCTTCCGAACGCACGCCAAGCCCCCGGAAAACCGAGACTTTCTTCCTTCCGACAGAGCTAAAACCGGCCATTCCGTCAAACCGGGGGTGGAAGGGACAGGCCCCGCCTAGTCATCGTCATGGTCGAGGATGGAGCCGTACAAGGGCCTGTTATCGCCGCCATTTCCCGCCCCAGAGCCATCACCGGCGCCATCAACAGGGCCGCCGCCGCCATCCTCCAGCACGTCGGGCCACACCCCGCGCTGCACATCCTCCAGCACCACACCGGGGCGCAGGCCGACGCCGTTCCACTTCATCCCGTCGCTCTGCGTCTGCTCGAACCCCTTGTCGATCATCGCCCCCTTGAAGCCCTTGATCGACCAGGTGGAGCCGCCGCAGGCATCGGCCCACGCACAATACAGCAGATGCAGCTGCTTGGCGCCCACGCGGCAATGCGGGCCCACCTCGCAGATCGCGGTCAGGAACCGCCCCAGATCGTCGCTGTCGTCGCGATAGGCGCGGGTGGCGTTCTTCACCTCGTCGGGCACGATCAGCCCGTTGCTGCGCCAATCCAGCAGCCCGGCCAGCAGCCGGTTGAATATCCCGCTGCCCTCGCCGATCAGTTTCTCGCCCAGCCCGCGGTCGATCTCGCTTTCGGGGATCGTCACCGCCCACGGCACCAGCTGCATCCGCGCCCACATGCCGTGGGTCAGGTCGCGCACGCGCGGCTTGTTGTTGCCCGAAATGGTCAGCTTGAAGCTGGGCAGGAAGGTGAAGAACCCCTTGTTCAGATGCCGCGCATCCACCGGGTCGCCGCCGGTCAGCTGTTTGATCAACCCGTCGTTCCAGCCCATGCCCTTGGGCGGTTCGGACACGCGCAACAGCCGCACGCCGGGCAACCGCGCCAGATCGGGAGTGGCCTGGTCGCCGCGCTTGCCGGTTTTCTGCTCGGCCAGCGATTCCACCCCGATCGATCCCGCGTAATCGCCGCCGATCGCCGCCACCGCCTCCACCCACGTGCCCTTGCCGTTGCGCCCTCCACCGTGGAAGAATGCCAGCTTGTGCTCCCCGATGTCGCCGGTCAGCGAATATCCGCCCCACTGGTGGATGAACCGTCGCATCACCTCGTCGGGCTGCACGCGGGCCATGAACTGGTCGTATTCGGGGCAGGTGGCGCGCGGCGAATACTTCACCGGGGCCAGCTTGGTGATCAGGTCGCCGCGATCGTGCGGGTGCAGCTTCATCTTCCACCCTTCGGTGACGAACGCCGCCCCCTTCTTCCCGGCAGCGATCCGCGCCCGCTGTTCCACTTCGGAAAGCGCGCGGGTGTTGCGCACCAGGCGCAGCGTGCCGTTCAGCACGTTGATCGCCATCCGGTCGTGGTCGAACGCATCGGTGCCCACGGCGATGTCGGGAAAGCTCTTGGCCAGCTTGGCCACGCTCAACAGCTTGCCGGCGCCCTCACTGGTCTTTGCCCAGGCGGCGATCGACTGGCTCCACAGCTTCTTGCCCAGCACCATGTCCATCGGCTCGAGCGCCTGCAGCCAGTCCGCAATGTCCTGTTCCCTGGCCGGGTCCGCGCGCCGCACCGCGCCCAGATACATGTCGAAACTGGTGGTGCGCTCGGCCTCGGCCCAGCTTTCCAGCTCGCGCAGCTGCTTTTCCGACAGGCCCAGCACGGGCGGATAACCGCTCGCCGCCACCAGCGCCGCCTCGTTGCGCAACGCCCGGATCGTTGCGAACACCGATTGCATCACGGCGGCCGGCAGCGCGTCCTTTTCCTCGCTCAACAGCTTCCACCGCCGCCCGTCCCAGGCGAACCACCCGATTTCGGCGCAGAAGCGGAAATCGTGACCGTGGCGCAGGCGCCAGCGCTCGGCATTGCCAAGGTCGGTCAGCGGCAGGCGCGCGCATTCCAGATCGCGCTCGGGATCCGGGTCGACCCGCATCCGCCCCCGACCCCACCGGATTTCCCCCGCAATGCCACCCGGCCCGGAAGCCGCGCCATCACCACCAGCAGGGGGCGTGGGGGCTTGCTCCGGGGAGGGGCCGGCAAAGGGGTTGCTTGTGTCGGACATTTCAGTTTCCGCCGGTCTCGGGGGCAGGATTCGTCACGAACGGGTAATTCCCAGCGATCCACATCGGCGGGTGGGTTTGCCCCCAGCAGCCGAACCACAACTCGCCGCCAGTTCGCACGACCTCGGCCAACTCCTCTGGCGAGAGCTTCCACTTGCTGATCACATGATGGCACCCGTCCAGATCGCGATAACGATGGACATGCAAATCATAGACGGTGCCAGCGGCGGCGTCCTCTGGGGTCGGCGCCCGCAGCAACGTGTTCGCTTCGTCGAATGGGATACCAATGGCCATTACGCCGCCCTCTCCATATTGCCGCGGATCTCTGCCACCTTCGGCAGCGCGCCGAACGCCAGCAGCCCGCGCAATCGCTCGCCCACGCCTGCGCTCACCACCAGGGTCAGGCTGGCGGGCAGCATCCGCAGCGCGCCCAGCGCCGGGCGATTCCACGCCAGCACGCACACCCCGGCCATCCCGCCGCGCAGCCAGTCCATCGGCGTGGCGAACAGCCGCAGCTCGCGCCGGTTGTGCACCACCGCATCCTCCAGCGCCGCCTCGCCCAGCAGGTCGCCCATGCCGGTCAGCAGCGACCACTGGTTCTCGTCACTGGTGCTCAGCGCCACCACGTCGATCACCGCGCCAGCGCCATCCTCCACCGCCAGCAACAGCCGGGCATCAGGGCCCTCGATCTCGAACCGGGCGCCCTTGCCGGTCACCTGCACCCGCGCCGCGCCCAGCGTCCCACGCCCGTTCATCTCGCCGACCACCGCGCCCGGCACTCCGGCCGCCATCAACCGTCGCGCACCAGGCCACGGCAACGGGTTCGCGGCGAGGAAATCGGCGGCGTAATCAGACATCGCCGCCCACCCCCTCGATCGCCTCGCCATCGATCCGCTCGACCGCCGCCAGCGCAAACGCGCCCAGCAGCACAAAGCGCCGCCGCACCACCGCGCGGGTCGAACAGCCGGTCACGCTGCTTTCGGCCAGCTTGGCCAGGCGCACCGCCACCCGGGCAAAATGCCAGATCGGCAGCCCCGCATCGGCCGCGCGCGTGTGCCCCAGCTCGGCCTGCCGCCGCCGCTCGGCCAGCATGTCGGTCAGCGCCGGCGTCAGGATGGGGCGCGTGTCCGCCGTCGGATGCCGCAGGGCGCCCACCGCTCAATCCTCCCCGCGTTCGGGCCGGCGGCGATAATTGCCATGGTGCCGGGCAGAGCGTGCCTCCGGATCGGGCGCGACATGCACCTGCGCCACGAACGGCGCGAAATGCGCCCAGGCGCGAAAGCCGGGGATCCCGCACCAGAAACACACCTCGCGCGACGGCGCCTGCGGCAGTGTCATTGCGGGCAAGTCCATCACCCCACCTCGGCCGGCGCACGCCGCGCGGCGGGGCTGTAGCGACCCTGCTGCACCAGTTCCTGCGCGGCCAGGCCCCAGCCCTCGGCCATCCGGTCGAGCAACAGCTCCGCCTCGGCGCGATCGCCGCGGCGAACCGCCACCGCCAACTCGTAAAACAGTCTGGCGCCACCGACCGATGCCAGTGACGGCTGTTCGTCGTCATCGTCCGGACCGCTGTCAGACCGATCTTCGACCTCGCTTTCGATATAGCTTTCGAGCCCCACGATATCGTCGTCTTCAAACCCGATCGAGACGCCGCACGACTTGCATTCGACTGAAAACACCTTGCCCATCGTCGCCTCCTTCAAACCCGCATCGGCATCAGCACGCCGCGCGCGCCGTCATCCACCACCCGCCGGAACAGCGCCGGGGCGCCCGCATCGGCATGGTGCAGTTCGATCGTGTCGCCGCCGATCTGCTCGAGCATCGTCTCGAGATAAGCGCCGTTGAACCCCGCCTCATGGCCGGCGGTGCACTCGGCCACCACCTCCTCCTCGGCGCTGCCGCCTTCGGGCGAGGTGACCGACAGCACGATCTTGCCGTCGCCGAACGTCATCTTGACCGCGCGGGTTTTCTCGGTCGCCACCAGCAGCACGCGACGCAAAGCCGACCGCGCGACCGCCGGATCGAACCGCGCCGGTGCGTCCTGCACCGGCGGCATCACCCGGCGATATTCGGGAAAGGTGGAATCGATCGTGTTGCCGGTCAGCACCAGCGTGTCGATCTCCGCCCGCAGGCGCTTGCCACCCGCGGCGAGGAACAGCCGCACCTCCGGCGCCACTTTGGGCGCGCTGGCCAGCTGCTGCAGATTGTGCATGAACTTGGCCGGCACGATCAGCCCCGTGCCCTCTGCCAGCGGCGTAGAGACCGCCCCCGCGAACAACCGGTGACTGTCGGTCGAAACGAGCCGCAACTTGCCGTCCTCGGCGTCGAGCAGCGTGCCAGTGAGCATCGGTCGGTGTGCCTCGTTGCCCACCGAAGGCGCCGTGCGCGAAATCGCGCGGGCCAGCACGTCGCCGGCAATCACCAGCGGCTCGCCCGCCTCCTCGAACGGCATCGCCGGGAAATCGTCGACCGGCAACACCGGCAGCTTCCACCGCCCGCGCCCGGCGCGCACCTGCAATTGCCGGTCGACCAGTTCCAGCCCGATCTGCGCCCCGGCATCCACCGCCCCGGCCAGCGCCGCCAGGCGCCGCGCGTCCACCGTGCACGCCAGCTCGCCCGGCGCCCCGGCCAACGGCACCGACTGGCGCAGCTCGATATCCAGGTCGCTGGTCAGCAGTTCCAGCATCGCCCCGCGCGTGGTCAGCCGCACATTGGCAAGGATCGGGATGGTGTTGCGCGATTCCACGATCCCCGCCGCGTGCTTCATCGCCCGCGCCAGCACCGCCGCTTCGATCGTGATCATCGGTTGTTCCTTCCCTGGCCCGCAGGCACCACTTCACCAGCCACCGGAATCGCCCTTGGCATGGCACACGCACCGATCCTGGCCGCAATTGGGGCACTCGCCCGGCGGTCCGCTCAGCCAGGCCCACAGCCACAACGCGGCGAACCCCGCCACGAATCCGACCGCGAACACCGCCACGAAACTCCAGATCATCCTCGCCTCCCCGGTTGTGGGGCGGCAGTGCTCAAGCCCTGTCCGCGCCCGTCCGCCAAAATCGTCGCCACCCGCTGGCCGCGCACCTTGTCCACCCGGATCAGCCCGTCGCGCTGCGCCCGGGCCAGCAGGTACTTGGCCCGCATCCGCCCGCGCTCGCCCGCCAGCCCCAGCTGGTCGGCCAGCGCGGCATTGCTCGGCAGCACCAGCCCCTGGGTCGCGCAGGCGACCAGCAGCACCAGCAGCGACTTCATCTCGCGCGAGGGCACCACACCCGGTGCGGCATCGGCCACCCGCGCGCCCGCCGGCCCGCTCCACGCGCGGCGCGATCGCGCCTCCACCAGGAACTGCCACCGCCGCGCATCCGCCGGGTCGCGCCGCTGGTGCGTGGTCGCGCGGCCATCGCGCACCCACTGCCCCACCAGCACCGCCGCCTCGCTCCCGCGGGGCAGGTCGATCCCGTGCGCATACACCGTCCGCGCCCCCGGCTCGGCCCCGTCCAGCCACGCGCGCAGCTCGTCGGCGGGCACCGCGAAGGACAGGGTCAGCGAGAAAGAGGGCGCGGCGGCCATCACTTGCCCCCCATCGCCGCCACGACGGCACGCAACCGCGCCAGCGACGCCGCCGCCTCGTCGATCTGCAGCACCACCTTGTCGGAATCGCGCGCGCAGAACACGCCGTCGCGGGTCGCGTCGCGCAGCTCGCCGGAAATGTCGCCGAACTCGGCCGAGACATCGATCAGCGCCGCGTTCAACGCCTCCTCCCCGGTCGCCTCGGGCAGGAAGAACAGCACCCCGCCCAGCTCGGCGACATAGCGGTGCGCGATCTCGGGCCGCTGCCCCATCGCCATCAACGTCCGGTCGAGCACGTACGCGCGATCGAGCGGCGGAAAGACGGTGTTGTTGATGTTGCGCCAATCGCCGACCGTGCTGGGCGATCGTTCGGCGGTCTTCGCGACCCCCTCCTTGCCGCCGAGCCAGTCGAACACGTCGATCATCGTGGTCTTGAACCGCGCCAACACCTGGCTGTGGTGGCGGGTCATCAGGATTCACCGGGCAGGCGCTCGGCCTGAAGCCATGTGCCCGGCCAGCTTGTCGCCACCAGATCGCCGGGCTCGCCGCATCCGCGCCCCACCAAACCTTCGTCGGTCGGGTCGGTGAAATCGCGCCAGTGCACCCAGCCCTGCGGGCACAGGAAACCCCATTGGCGCTCGACGGGGCCGGTGAAAAACAGCGTCACCGCGGTTTCACCGGGCAGGATTTCCACCCGGTGGGCATCACTCGCCCGCCGCTGGATCACGTCGCCGGCGCCACGCATGGCCTGGCCCGCCGGGGTGTGCTCGATATATCGCCCGGCGATCAGGACGCTGGTGCTGGCCCACGGGTGATCGTGCAGCGCCCGGTCCTCGTCGCTGCCGGAGAAGCGGTGCAGGTACACGTTGGAAAAGTCGTTGCGCGGCACCACCCACCAGCGCTCGAGATAGCCCGAACCGATGACGAAGTCGGGCGCTCGGCTCTGCATGATCGCCTCGGCCCATGCCTGCAACGCGGGCAGGTCGGCCTTCGCCTGTGTCGAACCGCTCATCACGCCGCCTCCCCCTGCTCGACCCCGCCGGACTTTTCGCCCGACGGTCCGGTTGCCAATGCTGCGGCGCACAAGCTAACTCCGCAGCGATGAGCCAGATCACGCACCCCCTGCGGCACTTCCCGATCCTGCCAGCTGGCCGGGTCGAGCAGGTGCGCCACGAACTTTTCCAGCGTGGCGATGTTCATGCCCGCGCCCGGCGTGGCGATCCGTTCGAAGAAATTGGCATCCCCGGCGACCCGCTTGCCGAGGCGCGAAAGCGGTGCCGGGCCGGTGTCGTCACCGTGCCGTCGCGACCATTCGCGGGCACATTCGAGCAATGTTGATTTCAGATCAGGCACCCGAAGCTCCACACAATTCAGGTGGCCTTATAGGTGGAGTCCTCCACTGTCCGTCAAGTGGATATTTCAAGACTGGCAATAATAGGCGGGCGGTGGATAATTCCACCATGCCCACACCCGCTGAAATCCTGCTCGAGCGCGTCGATCTGCGCCTCGCCGAAATGGGCAAGACCCGTTACTGGTTGAGCATGCAGGTGACCGACGGCCAACGGTCCGGCGTGCTCACCGACCTGGCGCGCAAGGGGCACCTCCCGGGCGAACCGCGCATTCACCGGATGGCGGAAGAACTCTCGGTCAGCGTCGATTGGCTCATGGGTCGCAGCGATCGGCGCGAAGGCGTGCTAAGCGAAGTAAGTGTCGGCGATCGCCACCTCGAATGGCGCGGCGCTGCGCGGATGGAAAACCCCGGCATCCCGCTGGTCGGCACCGGCGATTGCGCCGATCTCGAACTGACCGCCGACGATGGGGGGATGGTGCGGGTCGATCGCGCCAGCTTCGATCCCGAATACCATGTTCGCTATCTCACCCGCCCGCCCGCGCTGGTCGGCCAGGCCGGGTTGTACGCGATCTATTACCATGGGGAGAGCATGCTGCCCCGCTTCGAACCGGGCGAGGTCGGCATCGTCGATCCCCACCGCCCGCCCATGATCGGCGACTACGTGGTGGTGCAACTGCGCGGCGAGGATCATGACGATGTCGAAAGCGTGCTGGTCAAGCGCCTCACCGGGCGCAACGCGCGCGAGGTGCGGCTCGAACAGTTCAACCCGCCGCTCACCTTCACCCTGCCCGCGCGCCTGGTGAAGCGCCTGCACCGAATTCTGCCCCAGACGGAGCTGCTGTTCTAGAACGGCACCGCGCTGACGCCTCAGTCAGCGCTCGGCTGCAACGTGCAATCGTCGAGCATCGGGGTGCCGATCACCTCGCTCAGTTCAAGGCACAGTGCCGTCACCGTTTGGCCCACGCGCAGGTAGCTGATCTCGGTCGAATCCTGGTCGTCGAAATCGAGCTGCGCGCTCATGAATTCGTTGTCGGTCGCCAGCATCACCACCGGTTCGTCCATGAAATCCAGATCCACGCTGGTCACCGTACCGCTGACCAGCAGCGGGCGGTCACCGTAAACGGCCACTGCGGCCAGTTCATTGGCTTGGAACGCCCGGAACAACTCCATCGCTGAAACCTCGGTGGGCGCAACGACCGCCACTCCTTCCGTCCCACTGTCTGCCGCATCGCGCCGACTCTCGCCCCCGTCTGGGTCGGTGATCGTGCCGATCACCCCGAACAGCACGAACACGCCGAACCCGACCAGCAGCCAGAAACCGCAACCTTTCCGCTTGGCCGGAACCACCCCATCCGCAGCCATCGCCGATCCCCTTTTGCCCGCGCCACGATGCGCGTTCATATCCGTTTGCACAAGCGGTGGAGTTTCCCGCTTGACAATGGGTGGAGGACTCCACCTATAAGGCGGCTCCAATCGGAGGCCGTCGAATGCTCGCCCAAGAAACACCCTACCCGCATGTCGGCAGCTTCGCCTACCGGCGCGGCACTGCTGCCCGCGTGCGCATACTGCGCCGCGATCTGGCCGGGCCCGACGGCCCCGCCTGCCTGGTCACCCGCTACGAACGCCACCCGCGCACCTTCACCTGGACCCCGATCCCCGGCGCCAGCGCCAACACCACCGTGCCCGAGGCAGAGCTGTTCGAAACCCCCGAACAGGCGATGTTCTGCGGTCGCCCGCCCGCCCACGAACGCGGCAGCACTCGCGCCGGCAAGCCGCGCGCCCGTAAGCCTCGCGCCACCCAGCGGAGGGCATTGGCATGACCGGCGATCCCGCCGATCTGCGCGCCCTCGCGCGGACGGTCAGCGATCTGCTCGCCGGCGCACGCAAGGCGGCTGACAACGTCTCCGGCACGGCCAACTGGCTGATCCACCACAGCAGCGCGGTCGAACACGCGATCGATTGGCTGCAACGCGAACACGGCGCGAAAATCTACGTGGTCAGCGGCGTCACCTTCCTCGTGATGGCCGGCGTCACCGCCACCACCAGCGCTGCCCGCCGCAGCGAGGCCCTGCGCAACTGGTGCACCGCCGCCGAGCGCACCGCCGCCGAACGCGAAGACGGCACCGCCCGCCGCGCCCGCGCCAAGGCGCTCGCGGCATGAACGGCCCGCTCACCGCCCTGCTGGCCCAGGCGCGCCACGAACTCGGCCTGCTCGCGCTGCTGCGCGAATGCGTGATCGTCCCCTGCGTCGCCGCGCTGGCGCTGATCCTGATCGGCATCGGGAGCGGATCGTGATCGGCCGCGACCCACACGTGCAGCGCTCGCGCTGGCACGATCTCCCGCGCGCGCCCCGCCTGCGCGCCCCCGGTTGGCCGCTGATCGCCGCCACCACCCTGCTCGCCCTCGCCGCCGCCGTGGTGGCCCTTGCCGGAGGTTTTCATGGTTGACGATGTCGCCCGTTCTTCGCGTCAAGAAATTCGAAACCCAATAATCGCCTTGCCCGGCTTCAAAGCAGTGGTGGATTTGGACGTTGAAGCGCAGCGAGCAGTTCGAAAATTGTGCTTGTCGATATCATCCGACGCACGGATCCGCGCTGAGAAATGTTGGCGGACTCACAAAGCGCCAATGGCGTTATACTGGAAATGCGTCGCCGTTTATTCCGGCCACCTCGCGAGGGCCATCGGAAGACTCCCCGATGCCTGACACCATCCCCCACCTCGCCGCCGAGGAATACCACCTCCGCCGCGACCGCGCCCGGCGCAAGGTCGCCCAGCGCGCCATCCCCGCCCACGATGCCAACGCGCTGGTGCTGCCGTGGCTCGCGCTCGCCTGCCGCGCCGGGGCCGCCCTGCCCGAATTCGCGGAGGCGATCGCCTTCCTCCGCGCCGACACCGACTTCGGCTTCTCCGAAAGCCAGGCCCGCGCCCTCACCGCCGACGGCATCTGCCCCCTGCCCCACGCCCGCGCCGCGCTGGCCGCCGCCACCGCCGCCGCGCTCGCCCGGCTCGAGGCGAAGCCCGGCGCAGACCGCGAACACGCCATGCGCCGCCTCGGCGCCCTCGCCACCCATTTCCACGCCTGGCCCGAAGCCGCCGCCACCCTGGCACCCGCGCAGAGCAAGGCCGCATGATCGACGCCCACCCCCAACCGAGCCACCGCCATCGCGGGCCGTCGCGCAGCTCCCCATGGACGCCCGAGCGCACCGGCGAGCTGCGCCGCTTGTGGCCCACCCTGCTCACCTGCGCGCAGATCGCCGACGAGCTGGGCGGGGTGAACAAGAGCCAGGTCATTTCCAGGGCCCGCATCATCGGCCTCGGGCACAAGCCGCGCCCGATCCCGCGCTGGACGCCCGAACACATCGCCACGCTCACCCGCATGTGGACGGCGGGCGAGCCCGTCGCCGCGATAGGCGAGGCGCTGGGCGGGTTCAGCTACGACGCGGTGATCTCTCGCGTCGAACTTCTGCAACTGCCCCGCCGCAAGCCGGGCGGCCAGCGCAAGCCCAAACCCGAACCGCGCCCCAGCAAGCGCTACCTCCTGCGCCGCATGCCCAAGCCGCCGCCCGCGCCGGATCCGACCATCCGCCACTGGTGCGCCCAATGCGAACGCCGCCAATCCGCAGCAGCCGCAGCCGCCTGCACGTCCCCGTTCTGCAAATTGAAGGCGCCATGATCGAGCCCGTCATCATCGGCCGCGCCACCCTCTATTGCGGCGACTCGCTCGAGATCGTGCCGGCGCTGGGCACCGTCGACCATATCATCTCAGACCCGCCGTACGAGGCACGATTGCACGCGGCCAAGAGCCACGAAGCCGATCTGCGCAAGGATGGCGGCCCAAATTTGATGGCTATCGACTTTGATTGCATCGACCCGATCCGCGATCGCATCGTAGAACTTGGCGCCCAAACCAGCGCCGGGTGGTTTATCGCGTTCTGCACTGCCGAAGGCGTCGCCCGCTGGGCCGATGCGATCAACCTTTCCCCGATGAAGTACAAGCGGGCATGCGCTTGGGTTAAGCCCGACAGCACCCCGCAATTCAACGGCCAATGCCCCGCCGCGGGCGTGGAAATGTTCGTCTGCGCCTGGGCAGGCACGGGCCATTCGCGCTGGAACGCCGGCGGCAAGCGCGGAGTCTACACCCACTGCGTCAACGGGCCCGAGCGGCACGGCGCCCACCCGACGGAGAAGCCGCGCCGGCTGATGGCGGAAATCCTGAAGGACTTCACCAACGAAGGCCAGACCATCCTCGACCCGTTCATGGGCAGCGGCACCACCGGCGTGGCCGCCGTGCGGATGAGTCGCAACTTCATCGGCGTCGAGCGCGAGCCCCGCTATTTCGACATCGCCTGCAAGCGGATCGAGGACGCCCAACGCCAGACAGACATGTTCGCCGCAGACAGCGCGGCGCTGGGGGCGTCATGAATCCGCTCATTCCAGCAATATCGGCCGATGACATCCTGCAGGCCCTGGCCAGACAGGCGGCCGACGATATCTATGCCTCCGAACTGGCATTCAATGGCGGTTCCCGCCGGTGTGATTTTTGGCGCTTGTCGGTGTGGCCATCGAAGGCATACGTGGCGCAGGCTTATGAGATCAAGATTTCGCGGGCCGATTTCAGGCGGGACAGCAAGATCAAACAACGCGAGGCGCGTCTATTCTCAGACAAGTTCTATTATGTCACGCCCGTGGGACTGATATCGGTCGATGAAATACCGGACTGGGCCGGGTTAATCGAATTCGATGGAGAGCAGTTGCGGCAAAAACTGCCCGCACCGACGCGGGACAAGGATAGCCCCAGCTGGGAATTCGTCGTCTCGCTGATCCGCCAGAGCGGAACCGTCAGCCGCGACCTATCCATGATCGAGCAGCGCTGCCGCCGCGCCGAAGCGCAAGTGAAGGACGCCGAGAAAAAGCTCCGCGCCGCCGGCCTCGAACCTTGGAGGTTCGGCATAACATGAGCCAGTCAACCGCGCTCAGCCCCGCCATGGCCCACGCGATCGCGCGCTACATGCAGCTCGCGCCCGCCATCCGCGCCCGTCGCCTCGCGCCAGGGCGCCCCGCATGACCCACGCCGCGCGCATCACCCAGGCCGACATGGAACGGGCGATCAAGGCCGCCCGCACCGTCGCGCCCGACGCGCGCATCATTATCGATTTGCCAAGCCAGCGAATAGAAATCATCCTCGGCCAACCGCCCGCCCCCGAACCGGCGGAAAAGTGGAGCGACGATGATGTCTAATCTGCCCCCGCACGTCACCGCCGCGCCCGATCGCCACGGCAAGATCCGCTACCGCTTCCGCCGCCGGGGCTGGCCCAGCGCCTATCTGCCGGGCGAGCCGGGCCAGCCCGCGTTCCACGCCCGCTACGCCGAAATCCTCGCCCAGGCGCCGCAGCAGCCGGAGGTGCAGTCACCCCGCCCTGTCGCCGCGCGCTCGCTCGAGGATCTTCTCTGCCGCATGCAGCAGGCACCAGAGTGGCGGCAGAAATCCCCCGCGACGCGCCACGGCCAGGCGCTGGTGTACCAGCGGTTCATGGACCGGGTGTCGGCCAAGGGGAATCGCTACGGCGACCGCCCGGTGAAGGACGTCACCTTCGCCTGGTTGCAACTTATCCTGGGCGACATGCACGAGACGCCGGGCGCCGCCAACGATCTGCGCAAAAAGCTGGCGGTGCTGCTCGAATACGCGGTCGACCTCGAGTGGATCGAGAAGAACCCGGTGCGCAAGACCAAGCCCTATCCCAAAGGCGTGGGCTATCATTCGTGGACCGATGCCGAGATCGCGAAGTACCGGGCGAAGCATCCGCTCGGTACGATGGCGCGCCTCGCGCTCGAGCTGGCGCTCAACACCGCCGGCAGGCGCGGCAATGTCGCCGCCCTGGCGCGCGAGGATATCGTGGAAGGCCGGATCATCACCGCGCACAGCAAGGACGGCAACGTGGCCAGCGTGCCCATGCTCTCCACCACCCGCGCCGCGATTGAAGCGCTGCCCGCGGCGCCGATCCGCCACCTGGTGGTGACCAGTTTCGGCAAGCCCTTCACCCCTGCCGGATTCGGCAACCGCTTCCGCGACTGGTGCGACGAGGCGGGCCTGCCGCACTGCTCGATCCACGGCTTGCGCAAGGCGATGTCGAGGCTGCTCGCCGAATCGGGTGCTAGCGATGCGGAGGGCCAGGCGGTGACCGGCCACAAGAAGGCCGAGACGTTCCAATACTATCGCGCAGCGGCCAACCGATCGGCCCTGGCCGACCGCGCGTTGTCCAACCTTGATATTCCGGTGGAAAATGGCGTGTCCAACCTACCCTTAGGTGATTGAAAAGACGCGCTTATTTGGAAGTAGTGGCTCCCCGAGTAGGCGAGCGGCAATTCATATATAACAACATGTTACGCGCGTCCAACCTGCCCGCTTGACCCACGCACGCCTGCCGAGTCCCGCGCGGGTGTTGTCCAACCTTTTGCAGGATAATCAGGCCCGCCATGAGCGAGTTGCTGCGCCGCTTGGTTAGCCTTGATCCTCGCCGATCAACACGTCCACCATGCGGTTGAAGTACTCGAGGAGGTCGACTGACGCAGTGCCGACCAGATCGGCATACGTGTCAGCGCGCGCGCGATCGACATCGTATTCGGTGGCAGCGCGCAGGCGCCTGATCAGTTCGTCACGGTCCATCGCCCGACAGCATAACGGCTAATTCGATGATCGCCAGCGCCCTGCGTCACCGCACCGCCTATCGCTTGGCCGCCCACAGTTCGTTGGTGGCATCGATCGCGATCCGATCGGCAGGATAGGGCCGGTCGAATTGTTTGAGGTCCTCGATCGGCGCCGACAGCCATGTGCTCCAGTCCGCTGGCTCGAGGATCACCGGCGATCGATCGTGGATCGACGCCAACTCGGGCGCATTGTCCGTCATCACGGCGGTGAACACGTCGCCCCATTCCGGCGACGCCGTCCATAGGCCTGCCCACGCAAACACAGGCTGATCTTTCACCGATAGCCAGGTGGTGGTCATGGATCCGGGGATGCCGACCGCTTCGGCGAACCGCGCCGTCGGGATCAGGCAACGTTGCGCCGGGTTGCGCGCCCACCGAGCCCAAAAGCCGCCAAGCTTGTCGAACCGGG
>Ga0247806_10000199_pt1 | contig 41858 bp, 32 predicted proteins | sample UWRJL059202B1_FD_179935 | JGI IMG/M metagenome (GOLD analysis project Ga0247806, IMG submission 179935) | Plant litter microbial communities from Arlington Agricultural Research Station in Wisconsin, United States - UWRJ-L059-202B-1 | ecosystem: Environmental > Terrestrial > Plant litter >... | reverse complement strand
AACTTCGAACCTTACAAGGCAAAACTATTTGAAAGCATCGGGCGTAAAATAGATACCATCGAATTATTTCCCGCGAGCGAAGGTTTCTTTGCTTTCCAGGATTCGCAGCAGGCAGAAGGGTTGTTGCTGAATACCGACAGCGGCATCTTTTACGAGTTTGTGCCTGCCGGTGAAATATTCTCAGAAAATCCTACCCGTCTTACCTTAAAAGATGTGAAGGTGGGCGAAAACTATGCGCTCATCATCAGCAGCAATGCGGGTTTGTGGGCATACAACATCGGCGATACGGTGAAATTTGTTTCCACCGAACCTTATCGTTTAGTCGTTACCGGTAGAACCAAGCATTTCATCTCCGCTTTCGGCGAGCACGTGATCGGTGAAGAAGTGGAAGCCGCTTTGCTGAAAGCCGTTGAAGAAGAAAAAATACAGGTCAGGGAATTTACCGTGGCGCCGCTGATAGCGAATGATGCTGGAAAAAGCTACCACGAATGGTTTATTGAGTTTGAAAATACACCTGCCGACATGGCCGCCTTTTCTAAGAAGATCGACGATAACCTACGCAGCAAAAATGTTTATTATGATGACCTGGTGGGCGGTAACATCCTGCAGCCGTTAAAGATATCACCCGTTAAAAAGAACGGCTTTATCGACTACATGAAAAGCATCGGCAAACTGGGGGGGCAGAATAAAGTACCCCGCTTAAGCAACGACCGCAACATCGCTGATGGTCTCGCCGGCTTTGTTAAGTAATTGTGATAAATAAACTTTGGCTAAGTTTTTGGGTCACATACACAGAAAAAACATATTTTTGTGTTTCACAATCATTCAACAAACGTTGACCAACAAGATCACATATAACAGCCTTAGCGTTTTCATTCCAAATGAAATGCCGTACGCCATGGAAAATGTGTTCCAATCTTTGCCGCGACCCCGACGTGGTTGCTGATAGGACGAGTAGTTAAAAGCTGCCCCTGTCAGTGAAAAAATCTCCGGAAAAATTACCAATCAATTTTTTAATCTCCTTTCAATTTTAAGCAATTGAAAACAAATGACATCCTCGTAAGGGTTGCCAGCAGTGCTGACAATGTATACGCTACCACCATCACCGATGAAATGGAAGCTTCCGCCAAAGCCAGGGGCACCGGTATCGCCAAGCGTTCGCCCGATTACATCATTCAAAAGATGAATGAAGGCAAAGCGGTCATCGCGCTTACCACGTCCGGCCAATGGGTTGGGTTTTGCTACATCGAAGCCTGGGGGCACGACCAGTTCGTGGCCAACAGCGGTTTGATCGTGGCGCCGGAATTTCGCAAAAGCGGCGTTGCCAAATCCATCAAGGAAAGGATCTTTCAGCTGAGCCGGGAAAAATACCCGCATGCAAAAATATTCGGGCTCACCACCGGCCTCGCGGTGATGAAGATCAACTCCGACCTGGGCTACGAACCGGTAACCTATTCTGAACTCACCAATGATGAAGAGTTTTGGGCGGGCTGCAAAAGCTGTGTCAACTACGACATCCTCATGAGCAAGGAAAGAAAGAACTGCATGTGTACCGCCATGTTGTACGATCCTGCCGATCATTTTGAACCGGAAGAAACGGCGGCTAATTTTAAACAGCATTCCAAATTATACGCCCGCTTTTCGGCCATCAAGCAAAACAGGTTGCTGAAGTTCTTGAAAAATAAAGACGGCAGCAGGAACACGGGCAAAAGCCTCCTCCATTATTTTTTTAATTTTTAAAGTTTTCGTTGATGAAGAAAAAAGTTGTACTTGGGTTTAGCGGGGGATTGGATACGTCGTATTGCGTGAAATATTTTATCGAAGAAAAGGAGTACGAAGTGCATTCCGTGATCGTGAATACCGGTGGGTTTTCCGAAGAGGAATTAAAGGCCGTTGAAACGCATGCTTATAAGCTGGGCGTTGCGTCGCATACCACGATCGACGCGGTACAATCGTATTACGACAGGATCGTTCGTTACCTTATTTATGGCAACGTATTAAAGAACAACAGCTACCCGCTGAGCGTAAGCGCCGAAAGGTTGAGCCAGGCCATCGGTATTGCAGAACATGTACAAAAATTAAACGCTGATGCGGTAGCGCATGGCAGCACCGGCGCCGGAAACGACCAGGTGCGGTTCGATATGATCTTCCACATCATGATCCCCGGCGTGGAGATCATCACACCCATCCGCGATTTGAAACTCAGTCGCGAAGCGGAGATTGAATATTTGAAAAGCAAGGGCGTGGACATGAACTTTGAAAAGAACCAGTACTCCATCAATAAAGGACTGTGGGGCACCAGCGTAGGCGGGAAGGAAACGCTCAACAGCAACGGCATGTTGCCCGAAGCCGCCTGGCCGACACAGGTAACGGAAACGGGTACCCGCGAAATTGTGCTTGAATTTATAAAAGGTGAATTATTGAAAATTGATGACCGTTCATTCGATCATCCAACCGCCGCGATACAATACTTACAATCTGTTGCCGGTCCGTATGGTATTGGCCGCGACATTCACATCGGCGATACCATCATCGGCATCAAGGGCCGCGTTGGTTTTGAAGCGGCGGCGCCCATGCTCATCATTAAGGCGCACCACAGCCTGGAAAAGCACGTGCTCACCAAATGGCAACTCAACTGGAAAGACCAACTGGCCTTGTTCTACGGCAACTGGCTGCACGAAGGCCAGGTGATGGACCCGGTGATGAAAGACATTGAAGCCTATTTTACCAGTTCGCAACAAAACGTGACCGGTAAGGTTTTTATCACCCTGCAGCCTTACCGCTTCCAGGTAACCGGTATCGAGTCGGCGTACGACCTGATGAGCGATGTGTTTGGCAAATACGGGGAGGAGAATAAAAGCTGGACCGGTGAAGATGTACGCGGCTTCTCTAAAATTTTCGGCAACGCCACCAAGATCTACCACGCTGTAAAAAACAATGCCGATGTCCAGTAAGATCAAAGCCGGCATCATCGGCGCGGCGGGCTATACCGGCGGAGAAATGATGCGGTTGTTATTGAACCATCCCTTCGTGGAAATAACCGGTGCGCACAGCAAGAGCAATGCGGGAAAACCCGTGGCATCCGTGCACCAGGACCTGGCAGGCGAGACGGATTTATTATTTGCTGCGGACATTCCTTTGGAAGCCGATGTATTATTCCTTTGCCTCGGCCATGGTGACTCGAAAAAGTTTTTGGAAGAAAATGAAATTCCTGAAGGAGTAGCGATCATCGACCTGTCGCAGGACTTCAGGTTAAGTGCGAATGCCGTTGCCGGGAACAGGAATTTCGTCTATGGCTTACCGGAAGTTAACCGCGAAAAGATAAAGACAAGTAAAAATATTGCCAATCCCGGTTGCTTTGCCACGGCGATACAGCTGGGCTTATTACCGCTGGCGAAAGCCGGTTTGCTCGAAGATATTTATACCACGGGCATTACCGGTTCCACGGGTGCCGGCCAAACACTGGCCACCGCCTCGCATTTTAGCTGGCGGGCCAATAATATCCAGGCCTATAAAAGCCTGCAGCACCAGCATGGATTTGAAATAGGGGAAACGCTGGCACAGTTGCAACCGGCAAAAGATATCGATCTCAGCTTCGTTCCCTGGCGCGGCGATTTTACCCGCGGCATCTTCATTAGTTCGCAATTGAAATGCAATGAAACGGCAGGCGAAGTGCTAAAACTATTTAAGGATTATTACGAGCCGCATCCTTTTGTAACGGTTAGCAAGGAACCCGTTTTTTTAAAGCAGGTGGTGAATACCAACAAAGCGATGATACAAATTGAACAGGTGGGTACGAAGCTCGTGGTACATGCTGCCATCGATAATTTACTGAAAGGGGCGAGTGGACAAGCTGTGCAAAATATGAACCTTGTGTTTGGACTGGAAGAAACAGCCGGGTTGAAACTCAAAGCCAATTATTTTTAAAAAATACTGATGAAACTTTTCGACGTTTACCCATTGAATGACATCGTGATCGACAAAGCGCTTGGCTCTGCCGTTTGGGACGACCAGGGCGTTGAATACCTGGACCTGTACGGCGGACACGCGGTGATCTCCATTGGCCATACGCACCCGCATTATGTGAAGCGCCTGGAGCAACAGTTGCACAAGCTGGGCTTTTATTCCAATTCGGTGAAAATTCCTTTGCAAACAGAACTCGCGCAATTGCTCGGCAAGGTTTCGGGGAAGGAAGATTACCAGTTGTTCCTCTGTAATTCAGGCGCAGAAGCCAACGAGAACGCGTTGAAACTCGCTTCTTTTTACAACGGCAGGAAAAAAATTGTTGCCTTTAAAAAAGCATTCCACGGCAGAACCTCGCTGGCGGTTGCGGCAACGGATAACCCTGCCATCATAGCGCCGGTGAATGAAACGGACAATGTAGTTTTTTTGTCTTTCAATGATGAAGCTGCATTGCAACAATATTTTGATGAGCACGGTAACGATATTTCTTCCGTGATCATCGAAGGCATACAGGGCGTGGGTGGTATCAATGTAGCGACCGATGCTTTTTTGCAACTGATCCGCAAGCTTTGCGACCAGTACAATGCCTTGTTCATCGCCGATTCCGTGCAATGCGGTTACGGCCGAACCGGTAAATTTTATTCGCACGATCATTCTGGCGTTGATGCAGATATCTATACCATGGCGAAAGGCATGGGCAATGGCTTCCCGGTAGCCGCCATTTCCATTGCGCCCAAAGTGCAACCGAAATTTTTCATGCTCGGCACCACCTTTGGAGGCAACCCGCTGGCCTGCGCCGCCGCACTGGCAGTATTGGAAGTGATGGAAGAAGAACAGTTGATGAAGAATGCGGAAGCCACCGGCAATTACCTTTTCAACGAGTTGCGCAAACTGCCGCAGATAAAAGAAGTGAGGGGAAAGGGACTTATGGTCGGCATCGAACTAAGCGATGAATACAAGCATGTAAAGCAAAACCTGTTGTTCAAACATAAAATATTTACCGGCGAAGCAAAGCCCAACGTGATCCGGTTGTTGCCGGCGTTGAACGTGACGAAAGGAGATGCGGACAGGTTTTTGGAAGCCTTAAAAAGTGAGTTAATGTGAAAAAGTGAAAATTCTCAATATGAAAATGTGCTGATGTGCTAATATGACGATCAGCTAATTGATAAATTTCGAGGATGCATTTTGTACTGAGGTACAAGAGTGCGACGCAACGATGATGAGAGAAGAACTGGTGTTGGTAACAAAAATAAAAATATAAAATGTATACGATGCTAAAGGCTGATCGGGTTCTTATCCAGTATCAAGTACCAGCATCATAACAAACTTAAAATTTCGTTCAATTGAAAAATTTTATTTCCGTTAACGATGTCCCCGACATAAACGCATTGGTGCAAAAGGCACTGGCGTTTAAAAAAGATCCGCCCGGCGGGCAGCTAACGGGTAAGGGCAAACGCGTGGGATTGCTTTTCTTTAACCCGTCGTTACGCACCCGGTTGAGCACTCAGGTAGCCGCCGGTAACCTGGGTATGGAAGCCATCGTGTTTAATGTTAATAAGGAAGGCTGGGCGCTGGAATTTGAGCCCGGCGCGGTGATGAACGGCACTACGGTGGAGCACATCATGGACGCGGCGCCGGTGATGGGCAGTTATTTCGATGTGCTGTGCGTGCGTAGTTTTCCTTCGCTGCAGGATCGGGAGGCGGATTACAGTGAAAAAGTGATTAGTGCTTTTATACAATATGCGGGTGTACCGGTGGTGAGCCTGGAAAGCGCTACCCTGCATCCTTTGCAGTCGCTGGCCGACATCATTACGATGGTAGAAAATAAACCGGCGCACAAACCTAAAGTGGTGCTTACCTGGGCGCCGCACGTAAAAGCCCTGCCGCAATGCGTGGCCAATAGCTTTGCGCAATGGGTGAATGCCTGGGGTGAGGCCGACTTCGTGATCACGCACCCGGAAGGCTATGAACTGGATGCTGAATTTGTAAAGGATGCAACCGTTACCCACAACCAGGACGAAGCCCTGGCCAACGCGGATTTTGTGTATGTAAAGAACTGGAGTTCGTATAATGATTATGGAAAAGTGCTCACTAACGGTGATGGGTGGATGCTGGATAATAAAAAACTGGCATTGACCAATAATGCCAAAGTAATGCATTGCCTGCCCGTGCGGAGGAACGTGGAATTGAGTGATGAAATCCTGGACGGACCCAACAGCCTCGTTACCCAGCAAGCGGCCAACCGGGTATGGTCCGCGCAGGCCGTGTTGAGCGAAATCATAAAAACAAACTGATGGAACAATTATTCGTGGTAAAGATCGGGGGCAACGTGATCGATGCGGATGCAGCATTGAAGGATTTCCTGCACGATTTTGCACAGGTTCCGGGCAAAAAAATACTGGTGCATGGCGGCGGAAAGATCGCCACTACTTTCGGCGGGCGGCTGGGCATTGCCCCCAACTATATCCATGGCCGGAGAATTACGGACGATGCAACCCTGGAACTGGTGACCATGGTGTACGGCGGATTGGTGAATAAAAAGATAGTGGCGGCCTTGCAATCGGAAGGGTGCAACGCCATCGGCTTAACCGGTGCAGACGGCAATGCGGTACCTGCGGTGAAGCGACCGGTGCAGGAAACGGATTTCGGTTGGGTAGGCGATATAAAGGAAAACATTGAAACCATAACGCTGGAAGTGTTGCTGGACAATAGTTTGGTCCCGGTACTCGCACCGCTGACGCATGACGGGAACGGTCAGCTGCTGAACACGAATGCAGATACGATCGCATCGGCGATTGCGGTGGCACTGTCAAAAAAGTACCAGGTGCGCCTGGTTTATTGTTTTGAAAAGAAAGGTGTTTTGGAAAATGTGGAATATGATGACAGCGTTATTCCACTCATCACGAAAGAAAAATACAAGAACCTGTTGGAAGAAAATAAATTATTCGAAGGCATCCTGCCCAAGATCGACAATGCCTTTGCAGCGATCGGTAAAGGCGTGAACGAAGTGTTGATCGGCGATGCGAAAGACCTGTTGCAAAACACCGGTTCAACCTTTAAAGGAACACTATTCAAATGACCAGGCAAGCGCAACTATACAAGGAATCCATCGACCTGCTGAAGCAGTTGATCGCCACGCCCTCTTTTTCGAAGGAAGAAGATAAAACGGCGATTATCCTTCAACGTTACCTCGAAGCGAAAGGCGTGGTGGTGAACCGCGAAATGAACAATGTGTGGGCCGTGAATCAATACTTCGATTACAGCAAACCCAATCTCTTACTCAATTCGCACCATGATACCGTAAAGCCCAATCCCGGTTATACCCGCTCCGCTTTTGAACCTTATGAAACGGATGGGAAATTATTCGGCCTTGGCAGCAATGATGCCGGTGGTTGCCTGGTAAGTTTGATCGCTGCCTTTCTTTTTTATTATGATCAACCCAACCTGAAATACAACATTGTATTGGCCGCCACGGCCGAAGAAGAGATCAGCGGCGCCAATGGCATCGAAAGGTTATTACCGTTGTTACCCAAACCCGTTTGCGCCCTCGTAGGCGAACCTACCGGCACCAACTTAGCCATTGCAGAAAAAGGTTTGCTGGTATTAGATGTCACAGTCAGCGGTAAGGCCGGTCACGCCGCGCGGGAGGAAGGCGAAAGCGCCTTGTACAAAGCGATGGAAGCGATCGGTTGGATCCGTACATACCGGTTTCCCAAAGTATCGGAAACGCTCGGGCCGGTGAAGATGGCTGTCACCAGCATCAACACGCCCAACAAAGCGCACAATGTAGTACCCGACCAGTGCAGTTTCATCGTGGATGTGCGCGTAACGGATGCCTATACGCACGAAGAAGTGCTGGCGATCATCAAAGAACATATCGATGGTGAAGTAAAACCGCGGAGTATGCGGTTGCGTTCTTCCTCTATTTCAACAGCACACCCGTTGGTACGCGCCGGCATGGAGCTGGGCAAAACAACCTATGGTTCCCCCACTTCGTCGGACGCGGCATTCATTCCCGTACCCACGCTGAAAACCGGCCCGGGCGAAAGCGCCCGCAGTCACACCGCCGATGAATTTATTTACCTCGAAGAAATTGAAAAAGGCATTCAATATTATATAGCCCTGATCAAAGCATTGGTTTGAACTCACTGAAAATAACGAATATGAAACTCTGGCAAAAAGACAAGGCATCCCTCGCAGCAGTAGAAAAATTTACGGTAGGCAAGGACCGCGAACTCGACCTGCAACTGGCGCCTTTCGATGTGCTGGGTTCCATGGCGCATATTCACATGCTGGAAAAAGTGGGGTTGCTGACTGCTGAAGAATTGGAACAATTGCACGCAGCATTAAAAGATATTTACAAGCAAACGCTTACAGAGGGTTTTGTCCTGGAAGAAGGAGTGGAAGACATCCACTCGCAGGTAGAACTAATGCTTACCCGCAAGCTCGGTGATACAGGCAAAAAAATTCACAGCGCCCGCAGCCGCAACGACCAGGTGCTGGTGGACCTGAAACTGTATTTCCGGCAGGAGATAGAAACACTGGTAACCAACAGCAAATCCTTATTCGACCTGCTCATCAGCCTCAGCGATCAGTACAAAGAATATGGCTTGCCGGGCTACACGCATTTGCAACTTGCCATGCCCTCTTCCTTCGGGCTGTGGTTTGGCGCCTATGCCGAAAGTTTGGCCGATGATTTAATGGTATTGCAGTCCGCTTACAAAATGGTCAATAAAAATCCCCTCGGTTCTGCCGCGGGCTATGGTTCTTCTTTCCCCATCAACCGGCAGTTGACGACCGGCCTGCTGGGCTTCGACAGCCTGCACAACAACGTGGTATATGCACAAATGGCACGGGGCAAAACAGAACGCATCGTGGCGGCGGCGATGTCGAACATCGCGGCTACCTTGTCGAAGCTGAGCATGGATGCCTGTCTTTTCCTCAACCAGCATTTCGCTTTTATCTCTTTTCCCGACGAACTCACCACCGGCAGCAGCATCATGCCGCATAAAAAAAATCCCGATGTATTTGAACTCATCCGCGCGCACGGCAACCGCTTGCAGGCCCTGCCCAACGAGATCATGCTGGTGACCGCCAATTTACCATCCGGTTACCACCGCGACCTGCAACTGCTGAAAGAACACCTGGTGCCGGCTTTCACCGACCTCAACAATTGCCTGCAGATGACGGAACTGATGCTCAGCCACATCGAAATAAAAAAGGACATTTTAAAAGACGAGCAATACAAATACCTGTTCAGTGTGGAAGCCGTGAACCAACTGGTAACTTCGGGTATGCCTTTCCGTGATGCTTATCAAAAAGTAGGGAAGGATATCGAGGCCGGCACCTTCAGCTTCTCCGGTGAACTCTACCATACCCACGAAGGGTCGATGGGCAACCTCCGCAACGAAGAAATCAGGGAAATGATGGAAGCAACCATAGCAGGATTTCATTTTGAGAAAGTGCACGAAGCATTGAATAACCTACTAATGTGAAAATTTGAAAATGTCTCAAAATGAAAATGTAGGGGCAACCTTGTAATTCGTAGTCTCTTCACATTCATAACTCATAATTTATTGTCTGAACTATGATTTATGTAATTATCCTGATTTTGAATGAATTGGGTCATACCATCGAAGGACTATTATCAGTTTCTCATTTCTAATTACTAATTAAGCCCTGCGTTCTGGCATAATTTTTACCCCTCTTCCCATAAACAAAACGCATGGAAACGAAGGAACACATCGCCAAAACCGCCATCTCCATCAATGCCCCGGTTCAACAGGTTTGGGACGCGCTCATCAATCCCGCGATCATAAAACAATATATGTTTGGTACGGAAGTGCAAAGCGACTGGCAGCCCGGCAGCGCCATCACCTGGAAAGGTGAATTCAACGGGAAGCCCTATGAAGACAACGGGAAAATAATAAAGTTTCAACCCAACGAAATACTACAATACACCCATGCCAGTCAATCGGGCGACGAACATACCATCACCATCCAACTCACCGACAACAACGAACACACCGGCCTCGCCCTCACGCAGGATAAAAATGCCAACGAAAAAGCAATGGAAGAATCGCAAAAGAAATGGAACGCGATGCTGGCTAAAATGAAAGAACTGCTGGAAAATTGAATAGGTAATATGGAATAGGGAATATTGAAATGCAGGCGAATAAAGCAGGGACCTGTTCATTTAGGGAAATATTAAATCTTCAATCTTAAATATTAAATCCCGTTTCCTTACTTTTACGGCATTTCGAGTCATTTTTAACCTGATCTGTGAATAAAAAACGCATTGCCATATTCGGTTCCACCGGCTCCATCGGAACACAGGCGCTGGAAGTCATCCGTGCCAATCCCAATCGATTTGAGGTAGAGATATTGACCGCTCAAAACAACGATGAACTGCTGATCAGCCAGGCGCTGGAATTCAGGCCCAACGCGGTTGTTATTGGCGACGAAGCCCGCTACAGCAAAGTAAAAGACGCCCTCGCATCTACCGACATCAAAGTATTTGCCGGCGAAAAAGCCCTCGAAGAAGCCGCCGATTTCGATACCTACGACATGATGCTGGCCGGCATCGTAGGTTTTGCAGGCCTGAAACCCACCCTCAAAGCCGTGGAAAAAGGCAAAGCGGTCGGCCTCGCCAACAAAGAAACCCTCGTGGTGGCCGGCGACATCGTGATGCAGAAAGCAGTGGAAAACAGGGCGCCCATCATCCCGGTGGACAGTGAGCATTCCGCCATCTTCCAATGCCTCGTGGGCGAAGCGCGCAACCCCATCGAAAAGGTCATCCTCACGGCCAGCGGCGGTCCCTTCCTCGGCAAGAAGCCCAATTTTTTAGTGAATGTAAAACGCGATCATGCCCTGCAACATCCCAACTGGAGCATGGGCGCCAAAATATCGATCGACTCTGCAACCCTCATGAACAAAGGGCTGGAAATGATCGAAGCCAAGTGGCTCTTCAACCTGCAACCCGAACAGGTACAGGTGGTCATCCACCCGCAAAGCATCATCCACAGCATGGTGCAGTTCGAGGATGGCAGCATCAAAGCGCAAATGGGACTGCCCGACATGAAGCTGCCCATCCAATACGCCATGGGATTCCCCGAACGCATCGCCAACGATTTTCCCCGGCTCGATTTCAGGCGCTTCGCCAATCTCAGTTTCGACGAACCCGATGTTAAAACTTTCAGAAATCTGGCCCTCGCCACCGAAGCCCTCTTCAAAGGCGGCAATATGCCCTGCATCCTCAACGCCGCCAATGAAATAGCCGTGTGGGCCTTTCTCCGCAACCGTATTGGCTTTTTGGACATGACGGCCGTGGTGGAAAAAACCATGGAAAAGGTAGCTTTCATCGAAAAACCCGGCCTGGACCAATATTTTGACAGCGACGCAGAAGCCCGTAATTTTGCGGCTTCGCTGATAAACCTGTAGTAGGGTATTCTGACACCGGCTTTTGGATCATCATTCAACATCGTTGTGTCACTCACTTGTACTTTTTCAGCTATATTGAGCATATAAAACAAACCATTTAATGGAATTATTGGCTATCAACTGGGGCAGCGTGGGACTTAAAGTGGCCCAGTTACTTTTATCCTTATCGATCCTGGTCATACTACATGAGTTCGGACATTACATCACCGCCAAATGGTTCAAATGCCGCGTTGAAAAATTTTACCTCTTCTTCGATCCATGGTTTTCCATCGTTAAAAAGAAAGTAGGCGACACGGTGTATGGCATCGGCTGGTTGCCACTCGGCGGCTATGTAAAAATCGCCGGTATGGTGGACGAAAGCATGGACAAGGAGCAGTTGAAACAACCGCCACAGCCCTGGGAATTCCGCAGCAAGCCCGCCTGGCAACGGCTCATCATCATGCTCGGTGGCGTAACGGTTAACATCTTACTCGCCTTTCTCATCTATGCCATGATATTAATGGTATGGGGTGAAAAGAAAGTCTATAACAATTCGCTGCAATACGGCGTGGAAGTACAGGACAGCCTCATGCTCGACCTTGGTTTTAAAGACGGCGACAAATTACTGTCGGTTAACGACAAGCCCGTAGAAAATTTTTACGATTTCATTCCCAAACTCATCGTTGCCGGTTCGGCCACCGTGGAGCGCGACGGCAAGCCTGTAAACATTCAACTCCCGGTTAACCTCATAGAAAAACTCGTGGAAAAGAAACGCAGCGATGTACCGTTGCTCGGGATTCGCAGCCCGTTTTGGGTAGGGGAAGCGCCCGATACCGGCGCCTTGGCGAAACTCGGTTTGCAGCGCTGGGATAAAGTGATCATGGTGGATTCCGTACCCACGCCTTTCCGTTCGGATGTGGTGAAGGCTTTTGAAAAAAAGAAAACAGGCAACGTACAGGTAACCTTGCAAAGAGGCGACCAGCAATTTACCAGTACCTGGCCGCTCGACAGCAGCAATTACTTATCCGGCATGAAGATTATCGGCAAGCCCGAGTCGCTCGACAGCATCGGCGTGTTGAAATACGAAGTAAAAAAGTATGGTTTCTTTGCTGCCTTTCCTGCCGGTGTAAAACTCGCCGGTGAAAAACTGGGCTGGTACATCGACCAGTTCAAAAAAATATTATCGCCCAAAACCGGTGCCTACAAAGGCGTTGGCGGCTTCAAGGCCATGGGTTCCGTATTCCCCGGTGATAGCTGGGACTGGGAGCATTTCTGGACCATTACGGCTTTCTTTTCCATCGTTCTCGCCTTTATGAACCTGTTGCCCATCCCGGCATTGGATGGCGGCCACGTATTGTTCACCCTCGGCGAAATGATCACCGGTCGCAAGCCCAGCGAAAAATTCCTCGAGTATGCACAAATCGTCGGCTTTGTGATCCTGATGGCGCTGATGTTGTATGCGAATGGTAATGATTGGTTTGGGTGGGGGAGGAATAAGTAATTTGCTAATTAGCTGATGTGCTAATATGCTAATTGAATGTAGTCAGCTTAGGTGTTGTTAGTGGGAATAGCTTTCAGCTAAGCGATGTAGCAATCATTACAGATGTAACTATTGCAAACCAGCTTTCAGTTAAACGAAAAAATTAGCTAACCACCATATTAGCACATCAGCACATTGCTAAAGCTCAATCCCAATCTTCCGCATTAATATCGATGCATTCAAACTCGTACAGATGCCGGGTTTGAGGCGGTAGTCGAAATACAGTTCGTCCTTATCTACCTGCACATCGAAATGATAGTTGAGGATGTTGGCCGGGTATACTTCTTTCAGCTTGGCCAGCTCGACGTCGTGCGTGGCGATGATGGCTGCGGCATGATGGTTGATCAGTTGTTTGATGAGCGCGGCGGAGCCCGTATGGCGGTCGAGCGAATTGGTGCCGCGCAATATCTCATCTAAAAGAATGAATACTTTTTCACCATTGTTTACTTTGTCGATCACCGCTTTCAGCTTTTTCAACTCTGCATAAAACGTACTGGTACTTTCTTCCAGGTTGTCGGCAATGCGCATGCTGCTGATGAGTTGCACCGGCGATACTTCAAAGCGTTGCGCGCAAACCGGCGCACCAGCCATGGCCAATACAATGTTTACGCCTACGCTGCGCAGGTAAGTGCTTTTGCCTGCCATGTTGCTGCCGGTAACGAGCATCAGTTCTCCGCTCCCGGTGATGCTGATTTCATTGTCTACTCTTTTCGCCGGCGGTATCAGCGGGTGCCCCATACCGTTAGCTTCGATGAAAAAATGTTGTTCATGCAAAACAGGATAGCACCATTCCGGGTGGTTAAAAGCCAGTGTACCGAAGCTGTTCAGCGCTTCCAGTTCGCCCAGTGCATCAAACCATTCGCCGATGTTTTGCTGGTTGTTCTTTTTCCACCTGCCCAATGCCATTACCTGCTGCAGGTCCCATTGTAAAATAAGATCCAGCGGCACGAATACAACAGGGTTGTAACGAAGGTCGAACCGTTCAAGTATTTTTTTCAATCCACCCAGTTCTGCCGAAGCTTTGGTTGCCTGTTTTTTATAAACCCGTTGCAGTTTGCTTAGCAAAGGGCTTTTGAATGTCGTATTTTCGATGAGCCTTATGCTGCCGGACATCACTTCCAGTTCATCCGCGATCTTCGATACCTGTTCATGTATAACAGTTGCCTTTCGACTTATATAAAAAGCCAGCAGGCCCGAGCCCAGCAACATATAATTGCGTACGGCATAGTCCACTACATCGAGGATATTGAGCACGATGGATGCCAGTACGATTGCGGGTACGAGGTAGCGGATGATCTTCCAGGAAAGATGGGCGCTGAAATCACCCGGTTCGGTTAACCAGTTTTCCAGTCTTTTTTTCGTCGCATGACTTATTTTCTTTTCCGTACCGTAAGCCTGCAACTCCTGCCGCCATTCGGTGATTTGGCTTAGTTCTTTCACCGCTTCCTGTCTTTCCAAAATCGTAGCCGTACCAGCAGGGTGCAGCAGCCAGTTAGCGAGGGTACTGTTGCCCATATCCGATGTGCTGCGGTTCACGTATTGGTACAAAGATGCCGGTCCGAAAATATCGAGGTCGTTTGCGTAATCGTGTAAAGCGGGCATCAATGCTTTTCCGTCTTCAAAATGCTGGAAGCGATGCGCGGCGGCTTCCTGTTCCTGCCGGTTGATTTCCAGTAAATGCGTAGTATGTGTAAGGGCAGACCTGTTTTTGAGGTCGCTGAACACCAGTCTTACAAAAACGATTAAAAAGATCAACGCGCCAATCAGCGCATAGCCGGTACCGTAAGGCCACAAAATAAAAAGTACGGCGATGATGGCAGCGATGGCGCCGAAACGCAGCCAGGCCAGTTTCGATTTCTTTTTTTGAAATATACCGAGCTGCGCCTGCAGTGATTGTATCCGTTGTGTGTAGTAGGTAGAAGGTTGCATAGTGATGAACAGGTTGTGCAGATAAGCTGCAACACGTGTGCAACAGCTTAAAAATTATCAAACATGAAGTTATCTAAAAGAGATGTACGCTTTTAAATAAATTTCCCGGGCTGTACGGCCCGGGAAAATGAATGTTGAACAGGAAACCCTGCTTTTTATTGCTTCTTTGTATTTTGGTCGTCCAGGGATTTGTAATTTTTTATTTTGACTCCACTTCTTTTAACAGGGTAGCGGCTTTCTCCATGGTTGGTTCTTTCTTTACCAATACCTGCAATATTTCCTTTGCTTTTTCTTTTTCGTTTAGCCTGATATGCCCCTTCGCTCTTTCCAGTTCTAATACATCTTTGTACATATAAGGCGTTACCAGTTCAATAATATTCAACGCCAGCTGCGTTTCCTTGTTACCTGCTTTCTCATCGATCACGCGGTAGTAACCGTACGCAGCGATTAATTCCATATCGTAGGCCGCTTTATTTTTACTGAGTTCCGTTTTGGCCCATTCAAATTCACCGGCAACGGCTTTTTTTACGAGATACATGCTGTTTTCGTCAGGGTACAAGGTGCGTTTTACCGGTTGCCTGCCGAGTGCTTTTACGACTTCTTCTGCCAGCCAGGTAGTTGAATAAGGGTTTTGCCCGGTAATCAAGTTGCCGGAAACGATCACATTGGGCAGCATCACCTGTGCCTGCTCATACACGGCGTTCCTTGATTTCAGTTTATCCTCCAGCAAAAAAGGAAAATCTTTCACCCATTTCTTGCCGAATTTTTCTTCCTCGGCGTTGCAAAAACCGGTGACCGTCTTACCGTCCAGTAAATATTTTTTACCATCGGTCTTTACGTTTACAAAAGCGGCAGGGCCGTGGCAAACGGCTGATATAACCCCGTTTTTTTTCTGGTAAATAGAAGTGATGATGTCTTGTAACGACGGGTCAAAAGGCAGGTCGAACATGGCCCCTTTGCCGCCAACGATATAAACAGCTGTATAATGCGACGGGTCGAGTTTTACAGTCGGTATCGTATTCTCCAAAGACGCCATCGCGTCCTTATCTGCCAGCACGGTCTTGTTGTACACTTTATTTTTATTGAACTCGTCGGGTTTTGTTGAGCCTCCTTTCGGACTTGCTACGTCCATGGTGAAACCATTTGCTTTAAAAACGAGCCAGGCCTGGCTGAACTCATCAAACTCGTAACCGGGGCGTACTTTGCCACTGTCTTTTCCATAGCTGCTTACCACCACCAGTATCCTGTTACCGGCATTGGCAGCTTTGCCTCCGGTGTGTTTTAGTTGAGCAGCGGCTGGTGAATATAAAGCCAGCATAAGGATACCGAGGATAAATTTTACTGTGGTTTTCATTGATTTTTAGTTTAAAGATTTGTGATGTATAATTTTTTTTACCTTTTCTTCCTGAGCAATTTCAATAACAGGATGATGAGGAAATACAGTGCTGCACAAAACACCAGCATGAGCGGGATGAACCAGTGGCCTAACATTTCCGTTCCTTTTTCACCGCGTATAAATCCAAAATCATGTCCTTTGCCCGATATAAAATAACCTGTATCCGAAGGGTAGACCAGTTTGAGTAAGATCAACACCGGGAAAAAAGTAAGCAGCAGGGTTAGTATGGACAGGGCGACATACACGAAACCGTTGCTGATGTTGAGCCAAAGCGCCTGTACCAAATGTTTTATGTTGAATGTTCGTACGGCCTGGTCTATTTTTTTGGCCGCTACCACTTCTTTCAGTGTTTCTTCAAGTGCTCCGAGTCTTTCTAAAATATTCAGCAGGCTTTCCGATTCATCCATTTCGGGATGGTGTTGCAGGTATTCGTAGATATGACTGTTTATTTCAAGCAAAGATTCTTCAGCGTCTTTGGCGGGGAGAATAGACAGTATCTTCCTGCAACGTTTTATGTAGTCATCATAAATGCGTTGGGCAGTGTTGTTCTTAAATTCAATCGCTTTCATTATGCAGGTAATTTTGTAATGATTTGTTTCATGCTCTGTTTCATTTCCTTAAATTTTTTCGCGCCCTCCTTTGTTAAGGCATAGTATTTCCTGGGAATGCCGGAAACCTGTTCCACCCATTTCGCTGTCAGCAGTCCTTCGTTCATCAGCCTTACCAGGAGCGGGTAGATGGTGCTTTCGGTTACGTCGAACCCGGCCGTGGCCTTTAGTTCTTCTATCAGTTCGTACCCATAGCGATCCTTGGTTTGGATGACCTGCAGCACGAAAAGCGGCAGCAGCCCTTTTTTTAATTGCGTATCCCAGTTCTTCAGGAAATCATTTTTCATAAGCAAAGCTACGTATAAAACTAATACTATGTTATACGATGCTTAAAAATTCTTTACACATTTTTGCCGGCAAAACTATCCGGGCAATAACACAATCGAGTTGACTTTGGTTAAGAAATGGATACAGAACGGCAAATCATCTGCATCATAAAGGAATATAAATCCTGGCTGCTTTATTTCTTCCCGTTTTTGATAACTGTTTTTGAAAGAGGCATTGTGCCGGTATGCGTGAGCTTTTCCAGGTTAAAACGGCAGGTAAATATTTGTTCGTAAAATCCGGGCGAACCGGAAGATTTATCAGGCTTCCAGACTTGCGGTTTTTTGCGGTTTTTAAACTGCGTTCCCGTATAACTTTGCCAAAGTTTAAGCTTTGCCAAAGTTGTAATTGAACATTTCACCCCGCAGAAACCCTCAGGCTCTTTATTGCCTGGATATTTTATTCATGCAAATGGTGAAATTACCGCGCGATGCGACTGAACAATGCTTCGTTCTTATAGCCTTTCCCGATAGGAATAATATGACCTTTGATCTCCAGTTCTCCTTTGCTGTAACTGTCGATCTTATTAATGGAAACGATGAACGAGCGATGTACCCTGGCGAATCCCTGGCCAGGCAATAACGATTCCAGTTCCGTGGTGCTGATCTTCGATATGTGCTCACCGTTCACCGTACACACTTTCACATATTCCCGCTGACTTTCTATAAAAAGAATATCGTTCAATAAGATCTTTACCTTCTTCCTGTTGATCGTCAGCAACAATGATTTTTCTTTTGCACCTGTTTCAATCTCTGCTGGCTGACCTGTTTTAATCAATTTTGCCGCTTTGTTTACGGCAGCAACAAAACGTTCAAACGGAAAGGGTTTCATTAAATAATCTGCGACGCTCAACTCAAATCCCTCTACGGCATATTGATGATAGGCCGTGGTAACAATAACGGCCGGCGGGTTGGTGAGCGTTTTTAAAAAAGCCAGTCCTTTTAAACCGGGCAAATGAATATCTAAAAAAATAAGGTCGGTTGGCTCCTGTTGTAAATGGCTGCCGGCCGACATGGCTGTTTTGTAAACCCCCGCCAGTTCCAGGTAGGGCACTTGTTGAATATAATCCCGGGTAATATCTATCGCCAGCGGTTCGTCCTCTATGATGATGCACTTAATCTTTTGCATAACTGTTCAGGTTGATGTACATGCTCACAAAAAAAGTAGTTTTCTTTTCCTCAAGCAATAACTGGTAATCGGTGAATTGCAATTCGAGTTGCCGGCGTAAATTCCGCAGCCCGATGTTTTCTTTCACTGCCGTCACCGGCCTGCTTTTCTCCCGCGAATTTTCAACGGTAAAAAGAAGTGTGTTGTTACTGATGGTAAGATTGATGTATATGAAAGGCATCTCCGCCGTTTCGGATACGCCGTGCTTAAAAGCATTTTCTACCAGCGGGATCATCAATAGCGGGGGTATCTCCTGCCGGGGATTGTCGGTGTCAACGGTAAAGCTGATGTCGAGGGTTTCATCGTACCTTATTTTTTCCAGTTCAATGTAATCTTCCAGCATTTTAATTTCTTTACCAGCCGGTACGGGCCCGCTTCCAATCTCATACAACATATACCGCAGTATATCCGAAAGCCTGAGTACGCTCACCGGGGCAAGGTCAGACTTGGTTCTTGTCAACGAATAAATATTATTCAGCGTATTGAAAAGAAAATGCGGGTGCGTTTGCGACTTAAGATAATTGAGTTCGGAAACTTTTTTCTCTATGTCCAGTTGCTGGTTTTTCAATTTCAGTTGGAAAGAATCGATGAATAATTTAATGGAAGCGAAATAAGCCATGCCGAACAACTGGAAGAGGAAAGACTTTACGATCCAGTCCAGCGTAAGCGGTTCCAGGTTTGCAGGGAACAAAGAAAATAAACTCCCGAGTGCATTCCAGTAATTGAAGCCGGGGATCATCAGTACAAACAAACTTGCAATGATTAAAATATTCCAGTACCATTTTACTTTTTTCTTTTTTACGAAAGGGATGGCCAATAAATGGAGGTACCAATTGATGCCCGTAACAAAAATGATTTGCCAGGAATAAATGCCGGCACCTTTAAGAGAAGGACCTAACTGCGCGCCCGAAGAAATAAATACAATGATCCACCAAAAGATAAAATACGACAGGCTGATCAACAGTATGAGGCGAATGTCCGTTTTTAAAATACCTTTCATGCAATGTTTTTACCGCTTGTAATTTACCCGATTCGTTTTCAAAAACACGCTATTCTTCTACCACTTTTTTTTGACCGGCTACCAAAATGCTTTTAATGTCAACCAACGTACTGCTTATTGCTGTATATCCCATCACAATCCCTTTTACAAGCTGGTTTTTCACTGCCAATTTTGATGTCAATAACGGGAACTGCTGATCAGATATTCACCACCCCGAAACCAACACACGTTATGCCATGAAAAAGAGTCAACAGGCTTTTACCATTGTAAAGAGGTTTTGCCTACACATTAAAATTACCCCCGTTCTTATAACAACATTGCTGTTGATGTCGTCGGCGGCATTTGCTCAAAATACCGTCAGGGGCGAAGTAAAGGATGAAAATCAAAAACCGGTTGTTGCAGCCAGTGTTTCGCTTTACCGCGAGAGCGACAATGTACTGGTGAAGGCCGCGTTTACCGATCCGCAAGGCCTTTACAGTTTTGATGGGATCAAACCCGATAATTACCTGCTGAAAATAACATCAACAGGGTACAGGCAGGTAACTACTTCAATAAAGGCAACGGGTGAAGGCGAGATCAAAGTGTCGGCTGTCACCATGCATATAGAAGAAAAAAAATTGACTGGTGTAACCGTACAGGCACAAAAACCATTGTTCGAACATAGGGCCGATAAAACAGTCGTGAACGTGAGCGCATCGCCTAGCAATGCAGGCGCCAATGCGCTGGAAGTGCTTGAAAAATCGCCCGGCATTACGGTAGATAAGGACGGCAACATCAGTTTAAAAGGCAAAGCGGGTGTGCAGGTTTTCATGGATGGCAAACCAGCTTACTTATCCGGCCAGGACCTGGTTAATTTTTTAAAGAACCTGCAGGGAAGTCAACTCGACCAGGTCGAGATCATGACGAATCCTTCGGCCAGGTTTGATGCGGCGGGCAACAGTGGCATCATCAACATAAAAACAAGGAAGGTAGTTCAGCTTGGCTACAGCGCTACTTTCACCGCGGGCTATACACAGGCCATTTATGCAAAGGACAACCAGGACATCACTTTCAATTACCGCAAGAACAAGGTCAACCTCTTCGGCACGGTCAGCCGCAACGAGCGCAACACCATCCGAGCTTTTATCATCGACCGGAAATTCATCGATCCAACTACCAAGGAGGTAAAAACATTGCTGAGCCAGGAGTCGGATAAAAAGAACTGGAACGCATCGAACAGTATTAAACTCGGCGCTGATTTTTTTTCAACGAAGCGCACGTCGATCGGTGTTGTGTTAAATGGTTATTACAATCCTGAAAACTCGGTAAGTACGGGTAACATCAATATTTTAAACCCAAACAGGGTATTATTGGGCAATACCTTCGCCCGGTCTACCAGCAGGATTTCCTGGAAAAATTTCAGCTCCAATGTAAACCTGCGCCATGTATTCGATAGTACGGGTAAAGAACTTACGGCCGACCTGGATTATGTTTATTATGACGGTGCCAACACGCAAAACCTCAGCAATTATTTTTATGATGCTTCCGGTAATGCAGGAGGAAAGCCGGACACCTTATATGGCAACCTGCCGCAGCGCATCAACATCTATTCGGCCAAAGTTGATTACGTACACCCGTTGAAGAAGGGGGCGAAGCTGGAAGCGGGACTCAAAGCCGCGTACGTGAAAACAGATGCGAATGCTGTGTACGACAGTCTCATCAACAACAAGCTCGTGCGCGATGCAGGCCGTAGCAATCACTTTGTATACGACGAAACGATCACCGCGGTGTATGCAAGCTACAGCCGGCCATTCACAAAAAAGTTCAGCGGCCAGTTTGGACTGCGGCTTGAAAATACAGTGGCGCACGGCAACCAGTTGACCACCGGTGAAAAATTTACGCGGAATTACACGCAACTCTTCCCGACCGCTTTCCTGGCCTATAAAATAAATAAAAAGAACAACCTGTCGGTGAACTACGGCCGCCGCATTCGTCGCCCTGATTACGAAAGCCTGAATCCATTCGTTAAGTTCCTTGACCGGTACACTTTTGAGCAGGGCAATCCCAACCTGCGCCCACAGTTCAGTCACAATGTTGAATTGTCGTACAGCTACAACAACTTTATGACAGCTACGTTGAATTATACCAAAACAACCAACATCATACAGGTGGTATTGATGCAGGATGAGGTTACCAACCAAACGTTCGGCCGCCAGTCCAACATCGCCAGCCAGCGGCAATACGGTGCGGCGGTAAACCTGTTTAAGCAGGTAAAAAGTTTCAACGCCAATTTATTTGTAAACGTGTACAACAACGAGTTTAGCGGTTTATTGAACAATACGAATGTAACCATCGGTGCTACCACGGCAGTGTTGAACGGTTCCATGTCTTATAAATTTAAGAAAGGAATTACGACAGAATTAAGCGCTTTTTACCGGACAGCGGGTATCGAAGGCATCTTTCGCATCCGGCCATTGGGCGCCCTGAACTTTGGTGCCAGCATGCCCTTGTTTAAAAACAAAGCCACGCTTCGCCTGAGCATGCGGGATATTTTCTGGACACAAAAAGCAACAGGCGAAGTTAGGTTCGGCACCATCGATACAAGGTTTCAGCAGATACCCGACTCGCGCACCATCGGTTTGAACTTCAGCTATCGATTAAGCAAAGGAAAACTGAACAGCAGCATACGAAAAGCCGGCAGTGCCAGCGATGAGCAGGGCCGTATGAAAGGAAATGAATAAAATGAATCACTGTTCCGGGTTGGAAAACAAGTTGAAAAATACCGGGAAACAGGTAGGTAAATATACTCCTTTCAATAGATGATGAACCAGTAAAGGCCGATCTAATTTTGTGTGGATGATAGTTATGTCGCTCCCGGGCATGGAGGTAAAAGAAACAGCTTCATGCCGGGTTAGGCAGCTATAAACAAAGGCATTAATCTTTAAAAATTAAAATTATGAATCGCAAGAATGTTTTGACAACAGTAATTGGTTTGCTTTTTTTTGTTTCGTTTGTTTCCTGTTCAAAGGATGACAATGACAGTCCAAACCGCAGGACAGTGAAATATGAAATCACCGGCAACTTTACCGGCAAACTAACGATCGTTTACAACGACAATGTAAGCGGTAATACCGTATTGAACGATGTAACCTTACCCTGGTCGAAAGATATAACCTACCCGGCAACCGTAACGGGTATTGGTATCGGTGCACAGTCGAGCACGAGTGGCACACCGGGCCAGACGGCAACGATGAAAATATATTCCGGCGGCACAGTCGTAAAGAGTTCTTCAGGTACTGCAGGTTCCGTGGGCGAGCTATCGTTGCCAACTATGGCTCATATTTTTTAATGTAGAATTCATTTGATAACGGGACTGGTGACCTGGCAAGAACGTATTTAAGGGTGTATTAACCAGGCACCGGTTCCCGTTATTGAATTGAAAGTTGAAGATTGAAATTTAAAACGACAAGCAGTATGAGGAAGGCGATCACAGGTTTCGTTTTGATGCTTTGTGCTACGGGGATGCAGGCACAGAAAAATATTGTGCCCGGCGGAAACGCGTTTGAAGGAAAATGGCTGAAGAATGAAAAATACCAGATGGACTGCTTCATGGTGGAAGGCAACCAGAAAAGTAAATACGGAACTTTTTCGGTGGAGGTAAAGGTGAACAGCAATACTTTATCCGTAATCACTAACCTGCGCCTGCCGGCTTCCAACGAAACGGTTACCGATACTTCTATATCCGGTGCAACGCAACTGAATCCCATATACCGGTCTTCCAACAGCAAGACGAAAAGATATGCTTTGCATTTCGATAAGGAAGTTACAGGCTACTACATGGATAAGGTTACCGGTAAAACAACAACCGTTAAAGAGTCCCTCCATAAAAATGTATTTGATGGTTACCTGTATCCCTACCTGCTTGGTACGCTTTCGCTGGAACCGGGTTTTAAAGGAAAATTGGCGGCGTACAATTTCAAGCCGGAAAATAAAACGCGTGTTCATGATGTGAACATCAACCAGGTGGAAAGCGCTACGTACAGGAGCAGGACGGAAGGGGCGCGCAGCGTATGGAAAGTAAATGTGGTGGAGGAAGTGAACAATGATGCTTACAGTTATTACGTGGACAAGGAATCGCGTAAGCTGTGGAAAATAGACATCCTCACCGGCGGCAGGCGCATCGAACTGGTAACCAGTGAAAGCCGCGCTACCGTTAGTGCAAGTGGCAACGCAACCATTACCGGGCAGGTGTTTGCGCGCGACAATGAGAACGAGGGCCTGTTGAAAGGTATGGCCGTATTGAACGTCAACAAAAAACAATATGCACCTGCGGGTACACCCGTGTACCTGGTGCCGGCTACGCCTTATTTCGAAGAGTTTAAGCAACGGAATAAAAAAGGTAAAGCCAAAACAAGCCAGGAACCACTGCTACCGGAATTTGAGAAACTCATCAGGACTGTCGCCATCAGCGACGACAAAGGCAATTATGAAATAAGCGATGTACCCGAAGGGCCCTACTACCTGGTTGTTGCGTTTGGCTACAGGCATACACACAGGGGAACCGAAACCGTTGGGCAAACAGACGTTTATGTAAATGGTAATTACCAGGGATCCAACCCGATCAACAGGATATACTCGGAAACGCAGAACGCATCTGCCTATATCGAGAAGAAAATAACAGTTGAAAAAAATCAGAAAGTAGTAAAGCAAAATTTAAAGAAAACGCTTTAAGTTTTTTACCTGTCACCCCTTCAAAAATACCTGTAAACAGGTAGTAAAGAATACTGGTTTTGATGGGTGCTGCAGCAAGGATTGCGCTTTTATTTTTGCTATTGTTTAATAGCAGGGATAAAAGTCCATGGCAGGATGATTAACACGGGAGTATTTCCCTTTTCATAATGATCACTATTATTCCTCTTTAAACAATTAAATTTCTATGCGTTATTCACTGCTTTTATCCTGCTTTCTTATGGGTTGCTTTTTTGCATCCGCACAAAAAAATGACACCGTTTACATAACGTCGAATAATATCAATACCACTGTATTGAGGGAAGGTACGCACCGCTACCTGGTGTATTTTAAAAAGAGTAAAGATGCTACGCGTACCCAAACGCAGTTCTGGACAAGAAAAATTGAACGCACTACAGAAAATCAAAAGCCCGTAATCATTGTAACCCAGGAATGGGAAGACAAAGACACGATCGTACATACCGTGAGATCTGTGTCCGATGCGAAGACTATGCAGCCATTATACCATAAGACCTGGTGGAACATACCACAGATGGGTACAACGGCTGTTAATTTTTCCGACAAAACGGTTGAGTTCAAAGGCAAAGTGCTGAGCGATGCCGATACCGCCCGGATGGCAAAACAGATTTGGGCCGCTTATAAATCGGCCGGGGATCAATACCTGCTGAACTGGCACCTGGATATGGAAGTATTTCCAACCCTGCCTTATAAGAACGGCACCACTTTTATCATCCCTTTTTATGATCCCGGCACCAGGGCGCCTTTTGAAAAGGTAGCGTACACGGTAAAGGGTTCGGGTGAACTTACAGGTTATGACGACCAGAAAATAGATTGCTGGTTGCTGGAGCACAGCAGCCAGGGCAATAAAGAAATATTCTGGATCAGTAAAAAAACAAAGGAAGTATTGAAGCTGGAGCAGGAGATCAACGGTAGTTTTTACCGGTATAAAGTGAAGATGGGTTTTAGTATGTAAAGCAGGAGGGGCCAACGTAAAAACGAGCGGACAACAAACAGGATATAAAAATTCAAGCATAGAAAAAATCATCCCATGCATAAAATATCACCTCTACTCATCGCATTTCTATGCATTGTCTTTCCTGCTTTCAGTCAAACCACTTATTATGTAGATGCGACAAGAGCCGATAATTCGGGCGCGGGTACCAGTTGGGCTACGGCAAAAAAAGATTTGCAGGTGGCCATCAACGGCGCTGCTGCCAACGATAATATCTGGATCAAAGCAGGAACCTACCTGCCGACGCACGATCCTTTTGGAAGTACGGCCCCGGCCAACAACCGGGATAAAACCTTTATGCTTAAAAGCGGCGTAAAAGTATATGGTGGCTTCGCCGGAACGGAAACCCAATTGAGCCAGCGCAACTGGCAAACGAATGTTACCACGCTCAGCGGCGACCTCGGTGTTGTGAATACGCTTACCGATAATGCCTACCATGTTGTGCTGAGCATTAATTTAGCCAGTACCTCCCTGCTGGATGGAGTAACCATCACCAAAGGTTATGCACTTTCACCGTCAACATCCATTACAGTGAACACAAGGGTAATCTACCGTTTTATGGGAGCTGGTGTTTTTAACAACAATTCGGGTACAGTTTTTAATAACGTTATCGTACGGGGCAATCATGCGGATTGTACGGATGGCAACGATAGTCCCTGGGGTGCCGGTGTTGTAAATGTAAGCTGCACTTCTTCTTTTACCAACTGCCTCATCGATGGTAATACATTCCCGGCCCCCGCCAGCGGCTGGGATGCTTTTGGCACGGGCATGATGATCAGCGGCGGCGGTTGTACAATCAACAATTGTGCAATCGTAAACAATACTGCCGGTGCATTTTTTAACGGTTCGAACGGGGGCGGGATTTATATAGCCTCCAGCACAACGACTACCGTGACCAATACCCTCATCGCTAACAATGCGGCACAAAATGGTGCGGGCATTTCTGTTGCAGGGGCAAACAATACACCCCTGTTTGCCAACTGCACAATCGCAAATAATACATCTTCCTATGCCGGCACAGGATACAATGGTTTTTCCAAAGGCACATTCAGGAACTGTATCTTTTGGAATAACGCACCTACCAGCAGCCCGATAGCAGGCAGGAACGAACTGGCCAGCCTGGAAACCAATCCAGCCAACCAGCCCAGTTTCATCAATTGCATCATCAGGGAATTTACCGGCACTGCGCCGCTGAATACGATCACAACTACATGCATCGGCAGCGATCCTGTTTTTTCATCCTACGCCGATACCGACGGCGCGGATAACGTATTCATGACGGGTGACGATGGCCTGCGTTTGACCTGCACCTCACCGGCCATCAATACCGGTACGGGCGCAACTCCCACAGTGGATATCCTGAACCTGCCGCGCACGGGCGCACCCGACATCGGCGCTTACGAAGGCGGGCACAGCAGTGCTGCTTTTAACGCCATTCCAACAGTAAACAGCACGGTGCAGTTGGCACAAAATGCATCCGGCACCACCCATTATTCCAATTGCAGCAACAAGCTGGTGGAAATACAATCCGGCGGCACCTATACGTTAAGCGGTACCGTTACGGCCAAAGTGTGGATAGAAACCGTTCAGCCATCGAAGTATGTAAAACGGCATTACGAAATTACGCCTTCCACCAACGCATCCACCGCAACCGCGCGCGTAACCCTTTATTTTACGCAACAGGAATTCACCGATTTTAACGCGGTGAATGCTTATAAGCTGCCTACCGGTCCGGGTGATGCGGCAGGTATTGCCAATATCAAGATCGAAAAAAGAGCCGGTACCAGTACCAACGGTACGGGATTGCCCAATACCTATCCGGGCGCGGGTTCAACCATCAGCAGCGGGTCGCTCTCCACTTTATGGAATGCTACTGCGGCCAGGTGGGAGATCAGCTTCGACGTTGCCGGCTTCAGCGGATTTTTTGTAAAAACACAAACCTACCTGTTGCCATTGCGGCTGGTCGATTTCTCCGTGCTGGCCGGCGCAAGCTGCAACAAACTGCAATGGCAAACGGCAGATGAATTGAATACCCAATCCTTCGAAATAGAAAAGAGTACCGATGGCATTACTTATTATTCAATTGGTACAAGAACCGCCATCGGCAACGGCAACAACCGCTACCAGTTCAACGACTGCGCGGTTACTGCAGGCAAAGTATTTTACCGGTTAAGGATGACCGACCTGGGCGGTGGTTTTACGTACAGCCCGGTAATAAACATCGACCGCAGATCGAGTGTAACGCTCAGCATCAGTCCCAACCCGGTAACGGATGTTGCGGTGATCTCTTCAAACGACATTTCATTAATGAATACCATAGTTAAGGTTACGGATGCAGGTGGAAGGCTGGTGCAACAAGGGGTGGTTACCAGCCTCCCCCATTCGTTAAACGTAAGGAAATTACCGCGCGGCCTATACTATGTACAATTTGCCAATGGTACTACGTTGAAGATGATCAAATAAAAACAGAATGTTTAACCCCCACGGAAATGAAACTCATTTCTAAACATTAAACATTAAACAGTATGAAAAGAAACGTAAAAATTTTATTGGGGATTTTATCAGTCGTATTTATGATGGGTCTTGCATCCTGTTGCAAAACCTACCAGTGCGGTCCTTATAATACAAACGCATTCAGGATATCCAATTTTACAACACAGGAGTCCGACACCATCATCGTACGTGCTTACAAAAAGGGAACAGGGTTTACACAAAAACTGGATAGTGTATTGCTGGCAAAAGATAAAAACAGCATTTACCTGGATTTAGGTGATGGCATTTCTACCGAGGTTTCGATCAACTTCAGCGAGAACTTTCAATTCTCATCGCTTTATGATTTTGAATTTTATTTCCCTGCCACGAATACATTGAGAAGACTGAGTGAAATAACAGACAGGCAAAGTGAGATAAGGCAATGCAGCCCGTCACAAAGAAATGAATGTAGGAATCAACTTGCTTCTTCGAGGCTAGACGGGGTTCTATTTACGAATACTTATTCCGATTCTTTTCCTTACCTGCTAAAATAAGCCGCTTAAAATCATATCCTCAAACCGAAATAAAATCACCAGTTGTCATGCGTAGCACCTTACTTATAATCGTCACTGTATTTTTTAGCGTTCTCTCTGCCTTCAGTCAAACCACTTATTATGTGGACGCTGCCCGTCCCGATAATGCGGGCGCCGGTACCAGCTGGGCAACGGCAAAAAGGGATTTGCAGGTAGCTATCAATGGCGCTGCCAGTGGCGACAACATCTGGGTGAAAGCGGGTACCTACCTGCCTACACATGACCCGTTCGGAAGTACTGCGCCCGCCAACAACCGCGACAAAACCTTCAGCCTGAAGAACGGCGTAAAAGTATATGGCGGCTTCGCCGGAACGGAAACGCAGTTAAACCAGCGCAACTGGCAAATCAATATCACCACGCTCAGCGGCGATCTCGGGGTATTGAATACGCCTGGCGATAATGCCTACCATGTGGTCATCTCGGTTAATTTAAACAGTACAACCTTACTCGACGGTGTTACCATTACCAGGGGATATGCTACCGCCATCTCCCCGTCGTCCATCACGGTAAACTCCAGGTTGATCGAGCGGTTTAAAGGTGGTGGTGTTTACAATGCTTATTCAGCTACTACTTTTACCAACGTTAGCATTAAAGCCAACAGTGCCGATTGTACGAATACAGATAACGACGCCTGGGGCGCGGGCATCGTGAATGAAGTATGTACCTCCTCTTTTACCAACTGCAGCTTCGATGGCAATTCCTTTCTTGTGGGTGGCCTCAGCTTCGGAGTTTACGGGTCGGGTATGATGATCGACCGTGGTGCCTGTACGATCACCAATTGCGCTTTTGTGAACAATACCAGCGGCTCCGGTTTTTTTGATGCATCCAGGGGCGGGGCACTGTATATGAGTTCCGGTGCAACAACCATTGTGAATTGCGTTTTTTATAATAATGGCGCCAATACCGGTGCTGCGATCGGTGCGGGCGGTGCGGAAACAAATTTATTTACCGCCACCAACTGTACATTCGCCGGCAATACTTCCAGGGATGTGGGCACAGGCTTTTCCGGTTTCGCCAAAGCTACGTTCAGGAACTGCATATTCTGGAACAACCCTCCAACGGGTACAGGCGTAGCCAACAGGAATGAAATTTATAGTTTTGAAACACGCCCTGCTGAGCAACCTACTTTTTTAAATTGTATCGTAAGGGATGCAACGGGCGCTCCTTTATCGGTTACCAATACGATCATGAGCGGTACCCTCAACAGCAACCCGCTTTTTGTAAATCTTGCAGATGGTGATGGTTCTGATAATGTGGCCATGACCGCCGATGATGGCATACGTTTGCAATGCGGTTCTCCGGCCATCAATGCCGGTACGGGATCTACGCCCACCATTGATATACTGAACCTGCCGCGTGCAGGTACACTGGATATCGGCGCTTATGAAAGCGGGCATAACAATACCAACTTCAATGCCATTCCATCGGTGAACACTACGGTTCAGCTTTCGCAAAACGCATCAGGCATCACCTATTATTCCGATTGCAGTAACAAAGTTGCAGAAGTGCAGTCCGGCGGAACTTATACGATCAGTGGCCCGGTTACGGCAAAGGTCTGGATCGAAACGGTTCAACCTTCCAGGTATGTAAAACGTCATTATGAAATTACACCGGCCAACAATGCAACAACAGCCACCGGCCGCGTAACGCTTTACTTCAGGCAACAGGATTTTACCGATTTCAACGCGGTGAATGCCTATAAATTGCCTACCGGCCCGGCAGACGCGGCGGGCATCGCCAACATCAAGATCGAAAAAAGAGGCGGCACCAGCAGTAACGGCACCGGGCTGCCCAATACGTATCCGGGTACCATACAAACCATCAGCAGCACATCCCTGGCAACATCCTGGAATGCAACGGCAGCAAGATGGGAAATTAGTTTTGACGTAACCGGCTTCAGCGGGTTTTTTGTAAAAACACAGACCTGGATATTGCCCCTGCGCCTGCTTGATTTTTCAGTGATGGCTGCTGCAGGCTGCAATAAACTGCAATGGAGAACGGCAGATGAACTCAATACCAAATCATTCGAAATAGAAAAAAGTGTTGACGGCATTACTTATCATTCCATTGGTAGCAAAGCCGCCATGGGCAGTGGTAACAATCATTATCAGTATTATGACTGTTCGGTTAATGCCGGGAAAATATTTTACAGGTTAAAAATGATCGACATCAACGGCGACTTTACGTACAGCCCGGTGGTAAACATAGACCGTAAATCGAATGTATCGCTCAGCATCAGTCCCAACCCGGCGAAAGATGTTGTGGTGATCTCTTCAAACGATATTTCATTAATGAATACAATAGTTAAGGTTACGGATGCAGGCGGAAGGCTGGTGCAACAAGGGGTGGTTACCAGCCTGCCTCATTCGTTAAACGTGCGGAAATTGCCGTGCGGCCTGTACTATATACATTTTACCAATGGCACTACGTTGAAGATGATCAAATAATAGAACAGCACTTATAACCCCCACGGTATAAAGTCAGTTCTAAAATTTAAAATTTAAAAAAAAGATGAAAAGAAAAACAAAGATTTTAATGGGGGTTTTACCGGTTGTATTTATGATGGGGCTTGCATCCTGTTGTAAAACGTATCAATGTGGTCCTTATAGTACAGGCTCATTTAGGATATCCAATTTTACTACGCAGGAATCGGACACCATCATTGTACGTGCCTTCAAAAAAGGATCAGGGTTTTCGCAAAAGCTGGATTCGGTATTATTGGCAAAGGATAAAAATATCGATTACCGCAGCATGGATGACGGAATAACCGAAGTGTCGCTAAGGAACGATACAAAATTCGAACTCTCCTCGCGCTATGACTTTGAATTTTATTTCCCCGCTACCAATACCCTGAGAAGGTTGAGTGAAATAACGGATATACAGGGAGAAATAGAGTGTAAAAGCCCGGTACAAAAAAAGGAGTGCATGAATGAACTTGGTTCTTTGAGGCTCGACGGCGTACTGATTACCAATGCCGGCTATTCTATTACTTTCCCTTGCCTGGTAAAATAAGCTACAGGCCAGGTAGCGGTTGTACACCGAATGGATTACTGAACATGTTCACAACCCGGTGAATAATATTCCTTAATGAATACCATTGTTAAGGTTACGGATGCAGGTGGAAGGCTGGTGCAACAAGGGGTGGTTACCAGTCTTCCCCCATTCGTTTAACGTGCAGCACGCTTGTATTATGTTTAGTTTATCAATGCCTGGATGTATGGGGTATACAAAATTCCACCAAATTTTTAATCAACTGCGAAGGAAGAAAAAGAATTGATCAAACTTTTAAACTAAAACAACGGGCTATAAAATGAACCGGCCATGCAGGAAAAATTATTAAGCTGGAAATACAAGGGCGACTATTTTACTTTTAATGGTTACCAGGTTTTTTACATCAAAGAAGGGGTAGGACCCGTGTTGACCATTTTTCATGGTTACCCCTACAGCAGCTTCGACTTTGAACCCATATGGGATGAATTGACGCAGCATTTCACGGTGGTGATCGTTGACATGCTGGGCATGGGTTTTTCTGATAAGCCGGCAGACCACCAATATAGTTTTGAAGAAATGGCCGACCTGTATACCGGCTTGTTCAGGCGGTTGTCCATTCACGAAACCCACATACTGGCACACGACCTGGGCAACAGCGTGGTGCAGGAACTGCTGGCAAGGCAGGAAGAAAATAAAAATCCGGTTACCATTAAAACCATCGCTTTTTTAAATGGCGGTTTGTTTACCGACGCTTACAAACCCCGTTTGATACAGGTATTGCTTTCCAAATCGCCGAAACCCATCGGTAAAATACTCAGCCGGTTGATGTCGGAGAAAAGTGTTGCCAAAGCCACTTCGGAAGTGTTTGGGGAGGAAACAAAACCATCGGCCGAGCTGTTGCAAAATCTTTGGCAGGTACTGAATTACAACAACGGTAAGCGCATTGCGTACCTCATCGGGCGACTGGTATTTGAAAAAGAAAAGTACCAGCAACGCTGGATCAAAGCCATGCAGCAAACGAAAGTGCCCATGTGTTTTATCAACGGCCCGGCCGATCCCAACTCCGGACTGCACATGGCCGTGCGCTACAGCCAGCTCATACCCAAAGCCAACATCAAATTACTGGAAGGCGGCATCGGCCACTGGCCGCAGATTGAAGCACCTCAGGCTGTGTTGAAGACCTATCATGGCTTTTTAACGGGAGTTACATTGGTGGGACAGAATTGATGTGGCTGCAGCGTAAAATCAAAAGCTACTACCAAAAAGAAATAAAAAAGCCACTGCTATCAGTGGCTTAAAAATCTGTGGAGCTGCAGGGAATCGAACCCTGGTCCAAACATATTCGCCGTAAGCTTTCTACATGTTTATTTGCGCATTGGTTGTAGGGAAATGACAGGAGCGCAACGAACCAACTATTTCCTTAGATGAATGGTCTTAAGCAATGGTCACATCATTCCATTGCAGCATCCTGTTTTGTTTTTGAGTCGGCGGCGGAACATGGTAACAGGCGAACCTGTTCGGCGGCCCTAATGGATGTTAATCTATCGATTAAGCAGCCATGGCATACGAAGTATTGCCATTTGAAGTTTTCGTATTCTGATTAAAGTGCTAATTACGCAACGCACTACATGCTTACACTTACAAAGATCTATGCTGTCAAAACCGGTCAGCCCCGGGAAAATCAGTCAACAAAGTTAAGGAAAAACAGGGTAGGGTTATCAATTAGTAATTAGTAATTTGTAATTGTATGAAAGATAAATCTCCCCACATCCTCAACGCTGCCTCCAACCTGCTGGGCATCTGCTTCATCGTGCTCACTTCTTTGAAGCTGCTCGATAAATCGGATAAAACCGTGATCGACGATGTAACGATCATCGCCATTGTATTTTTTATGGCCAGTTGCATCTTTTCTTTTTTGTCGATCCGCGGCAACCGCCGGGTGACTGGCTCGAACGGGTAGCCGATGTGTTTTTCCTGGGCGGACTGCTCCTGCTGTTCGTTACCACCATCCTGTTTTCGTTCAACATCATCGTTTAAATTTTCACAAATAATTTGCGCTTATTGATTATCGCGCGGTGAAAAAACTGCCGCTAAATAACTAGCTTTCGTGCTCATCATGCCCTGTATGCCAAAGCTTTTGTACGCTTTTATTACCAGCTTCGCTTTTTTAAGTTGCGGTTCCAATGCCGGTCAAACGGCCATTGATCACAAAGCCATCCTTCCACCGGTAAGCGATAAAAAATTCGATACATCGATCAACAGCATCCATGTATTCGTGGCGCTGTGTGACAATAAATACCAGGGCATTGTACCCGTGCCGGCCAAAATCGGCAACGGTGAAGACCCGGACAATAACCTGTACTGGGGTTGTGCCTTTGGTGTACGCACTTATTTTAAGAACAGCAGGAACTGGACATTGATAAAACAAAGCCCGGCGGACAATATAAAACTGGAGCGGCTGGTATTTAAACACCGCAGCAAAAACTGGTACCTGGTGGCAGACGCTTATAATGGCAAATACATAAAAGACGCGACCATCAATTTTTTGCAAAGCTGTGCGGGCCAGGGGAAAGATGTACTGGCGGTGAACGGCCAAACCATTGGCACGGGGGGCAATGCGCAATTAATAGCATATATAGGTCATGATGGGTTGATGGATTTTCAACTGGACGAGCTGTATAAAAAGGCCGACGATAAAAAAAGAAATGCGATCATGCTGGCCTGCAAAAGCCGGCCATATTTTGCCCCGCATTTAAAAGCTACCGGCGCTTACCCGCTGGTATGGAGTACCGGCCTGATGAGCCCGGAAGCCTATACTTTACATGATGCGATAGAAACTTACATTAATAAGGGAACCGCCGAACAGGCAAGAATAGCCGCGGCCAAAGCCTATGCAAAATACCAGCACTGCAGTGAAAAAGCAGCGATGAGATTGTTGGTAACCGGCTGGTAACGGGGCGCCAAAACAATCACAAAGAAACAAACAGGTTAAACCTTTTGCCTGCTACCGGGTCGAAGGGGCGGCTGCGGTGCAAGAGGGATGCCGGGAAGAAAGACAAACGCCGCAGTCTACGCCTGATTGAAGCGGAAACCCCGCAGCGCGTTAGCGGGCGAGGAGTTGCAGCGGAAAGCAGGACGGATGTTGGGGAGGAAGATGCACACAACCGTACAAAAAAAGAAAGACATTTATAAACACGTATCTTACCGGCGAAACGGCAGGTTTATTGATACATTACGGGTAACCTCTCAACTCATTTTTATGAAATACATTATTGCCGCTTTCTTCATTCTTTGTACCGCGGAATTACAGGCGCAGGATTCCGCCACCTACAGAACGGAAGTCAGGTCCGGCCTGTTGCTGGATAAGATCAGCAAAAAAACGATCACCGAAGAAGAACAAAAAGAACTGAAGTTGATCGCTTTCGATTTCCAGAACCGGGGGCAATTGCTGGACGAAGGCATGCACGATTACAAGGGTGCACTGGTGCTCATCAATAAATCCATCGGCCTGTTTGAAGCCCTGCAGGATACGCTGAACGAAGCCAACAACCGCAAATACAAAGGTTACCTGCTGGGCAGGTTCGGCGATTACAGCGAAGCCAAGGCAGAGATAGGACAAGCCACGGCGCAATACCGTTCCAAGGAAAAAGACTGGGGCGTTGCGGTTTGCCAGTTCGACCTGGCGCGCGTGTACGACTTTGAAAAGAAGACCGATTCGGCGATCCATTATTGCAACGTAGCATTGGGTTACTGGAAGACCAGGGGTACCGAGTCGCGCATCTTCGGCATACAAAATATGTTGCTGCATTTGCTGATGGAATCGAACGACGGCACGAATGCCCGCCTCCTTCAGAAAGAGGCAGAGAAGCTGGCCATCGGCACCGAACCGCACTGGCAGGACCTGCTTGACTTTTATTTTGTATCTGCACAACTGTTCCGTTCTTTTAAGGAAACAGAGCGTGCGCAACAATACGAAGTGTTGTACAGTAACAAAGTAAATGAACTGGTGAAAGATGGCCGCAATGCAAAAGCCTATTACGACATTGCAAAAAAATAATCAGCGCTCGTTTACTGTTATTTTTCATTTATCTTCGGCGCTCAAAAATAAAAGCCCCTTATGCCGCTTTCCAAAGCAGATTTCTCTGTAAAAGAATCAACATTACCAGGATCAGGAAAAGGATTGTTCACCAATGTTGACATTGAAAAAGATACACTCGTAATTGAATATGTTGGCAGGCAAACCACCTGGAAAGAAGTAAAAGACGATGCCGATAACGGCTACATTTATTTCAACAACCGCAACCATGTGATCGATGCAAGAAGGCATCGTTCGGCGCTGGCACGATACGCAAATGATGCCGCCGGTTTATCAAGAATAAAAGGTTTGCTCAACAATTGTACGTACAAAGTGGTGAAAGGAAAAGTGTACATCAAAGCGGTAAAAAACATACCTGCCGGCTCTGAAATTTTCGTGAGTTATGGCAAGGATTACTGGGACACCGTAAAGCAAAACATGGCGATCGACAAGGCCAACGGGAAATAGTTGTTCAACATTTTTTGCGCAGGAGTGGGGAATTAATTCCACAGGCACTTTATTCATCTTATATAGGCCCTTATCCACCGTACGTTCCAGCAGGGATAAATCAGGCATAATACTTTCTGTTAGGTAGCTACCGGTAAATGCAGCCATTGAATAGTGCATGTTGCTGCAGGGATCATCAACGCATTTCCGCCCCCATATTTCGCATGACAGCCAGGAGATTTTTTAAAAAGTCGGGCAAAATAATTTTATACCTGTTCGCGGGTATTTTGTTGTTGGTTGTCATCGCCTGGATCTTCATCAACACCGATTTTGGAAAACGAAAAGTGAGGGACCAGGTACAGTCTTACCTCACCAAAAAACTGCACACGAAGATCGTGATCGGGGAGATCGATTACAGCCTGCCGAAATGGATAGAATTGAAAAATGTGTACATCGAAGACCAGAAAAAAGATACCCTGCTCTTTGGAGAAAAACTGGCGGTCGACATCAACATGTTGAAACTGATCCAGGGAAATACATTTATCCGCAAGGTTGAATTTAAGAACATGTATGCGAACATTTACCGCGACCCGACAGACAGCGTTTTTAATTTCAATTTCATCATCGATGCCTTCTCCGGCAACAAAACTTCCAAACCGGTTATCACCGATACATCGGAAATGAAACTCACCTTAAAAAGATTGATCGTAGAAAATGTGCGGTTGAAATATGCCGACCGTTATGCAGGCTCGGAAATGAATGCGTACATCAAAAGCCTGGATGCAACGCTTACCCGTTTTCAACCTGACCGCATGCAGTTCGATATCGATAATATTATTTCAGGCGGCATGGATTTTTCGATGGTGACTTACAAGGAAGCACCGGCTACAACAACACCAGCAACAAAAAATATTGCCGATACCACCAGGCCAACATACGCGTTGAAGGTAACCGGCAACCTCATCGACCTGCGCAACATAAACGTGTTCATCGACAACCGGGTGAACGGTATGTACTACAGCAATAAAGTACAGCACCTGGCCGGTGAAAAAATAAATTTCGACATGGGCGCATTGAGTGCAAGGGCTGATAAATTACTGCTCGACAGTTCCGCCATTAAATTCACCAGTCCGAAACCATCTGTGGCCGACATTGTGATAGATACCGTTTACAATACCGTAGCCGTGCCCGGCTGGAAAATAAATGTGGCGCAACTTTCGCTCAGCGATAACCAGTTTGTATTCGACAACAATTCGATTGCGCCGCAACCGGGCCTCGACTTTGCGCACCTGGATATGCAGGGCATTAAAATAAAAGGCGACGCCATTTATTATTCCTCCGATACCATTTCGGGCAGGATCGGTAACATCGCCTTTAAAGACAAGAGCGGTTTTGTGTTGGATACCACGCACGCCAACCTGCTGTACACCAGCCAGGGCATCACCGCCGAAGAACTGTACGTAAAAACGCCGCGCAGCCTGGTAAAGCATAAACTTGCCATCCGCTACAACAGCTTGCAGCAATTAACTACCATCCCCGAAAGCAGCACCGTGGATGTAGAGCTCGACAGCAGCACCATTGCCATCAGCGACCTGTACATGCTGGTGCCTTCCACCAGGCAATTTTTGGATCCCAACCGTTTCAGCAACGACCTCGTGCGGCTGAGCACCAACATCACCGGTTCGCTGCAAACGATGAATATACCCTTACTCCAACTCGCCGGTTTCAACGGAACGGTGATCAACGCCAGGGCCATCCTGTACAATGTAGCCGATCCAAAAAAACTGGGTTACGACATCACCATCTTCAACAGCAGCATTCCGCGCAGCGACCTCGCCAAATTCCTGCCCGGCAATAAAGAACTTGCCAAGCTGCCACCGGTGATCAACATCAGCACGAACATAAAAGGCAACTTAACGAATACCACCGGCGCCGTGAACATCAGCAGCCGTTCCTTTAGATTAAATGCAAACGGAACGGTGAGCAACCTCAACAATCCCAAAGCCATTAAGTACAACGTATTCATTAAAGACGGCCGCGTTGACCGGGATTTCCTGTACACCGTGCTGCCGCCCAATACCATTCCACCGAACATTGAATTGCCAAAGCTGATCACCGTGAGAGGCCGTGCCAGGGGTGATGCCAACAACATCAATCCCAACCTTACGCTCGGCGGCAGTTATGGAACCGTAGCCGTAAATGGTTACGTGCGCAATTTCAGCAACCAGCAGGCTGCTACCTACGACCTCGGTTTTTCGACCAACAATTTTGCACTTGGTAAATTAATGAAGCAGGACAGCATGATCGGCAACTTTACCTTGAAAGGAAAAGCCAAAGGCAGGGGTTTCGATGTGAAGACCATGCGCGCCGACATCAGCGCCGATGTGCAAAGCGCCGGTTTCAACAAATACAATTATCAAAACATTTCGCTGACTGCCAATCTCGACAATGGCCGTATCGCCAGCGAAGGCAATGTAAACGATTCCAACCTGCAAATGAAGTACACGGTATCGGCCGACATCAGAGGTGAATATCCTGCCAACGTGGATGCCCTGCTGGAAGTGGATACGGTGCAATTGTACAAACTGAACCTGTTTAAAGATACCCTGAATGCGTCTTTTAAAATGACCGTGAAAGCGCCTTCCACCAGTCCGGATAACCTCGACATCTATGCCTATATCGACACCTCGAAAGTTACGGTAAGCGATAAAAGTTATGTGCTCGACAGCATCGTGGCCCGCGCCAACACCGTGAACGGCGTGAACGACATCAGTTTCCGCTCGCCCTTTGCCGACCTTAACGCGAACGGCGCTTTCAAATACGATCAACTGGCGACCTCGGTATCGCAGTACATCGACAAATATTATAACATCGTAAAACCAACTACGCCGGTTACTTCGCCCCAGCAAATAACTTTTAACGGCGAAGTGAAGAAGCACCCGTTGATCATCGACCTGGTGCCCGGCCTGCAATATGAAAACATTCCTTTCCGCGGCAGCTATGCTTCCGATGGCGGCGACAGCGCATTGAACCTGAACATGACGATCCCGTACATTGCTTATAACAAAGACGTGATCAGCAATGGTAAGATCGACATCACCACCCTCAACGACCGCATTAGCGGCAACATCAATTTCGATACGCTGCGCTATGCCGGCAATATGTTTTATGCAACGAACATTACGGCCAGCGCTGCCAACGATAGTCTCGGTATTGCCCTCATCACAAAAGACGAAAGGGCGGTTGACCGTTTCGGCATCGGTGCCGATATTAAAATAGACGGTGATACCTATGCCTTTTCGCTGCGTCAAAACCTGTTGTTGAATTATAAGACCTGGAGCGTAGCCCCGGCCAACCGCATCCTGTACTCACCCGAAGGGATACTCGTAAATAATTTTTCCATCAGCAGCGACAGTGCCAGCATCTCGGCCAACAGCCAGGGCGCGGTGAACAGCCCGGTCGACGTCAACATCAAGCGCTTCAACATCCGCGACATTACTTCCATATTGGGAAGGGATACGCTGCTCGCTTCGGGCATCATCGACGGGCAGTTTGCCATCAGCGATTTCCGCAAAGAACTGCCTTCCTTTAGCGGCAACCTCACCGTAAGCGCACTGGAATACCAGCAGCAACCCATTGGTGACCTGGCCCTGTTTGCCGAAAAGAAAGACGACAACGCCGTTACCGCCACGATTAAATTAACCGGCAATGGTAATGAACTCGACGCCAAAGGAAATTACTACCTGAACAACATCGAGAACCAGTTTGATGCGGACCTCAGCATAAAAAAATTGCGGCTCGCTACGCTGCAGGCTTTTTCCGGGGGGGCGCTTGTCAATTCCTCCGGTACCATCAACGGCGCATTGGTTGCCAGCGGCAAATTCACCGACCCGCGGTGGAAGGGCGAGATTGGGTTTGATACGGCGCAGTTTACCGTGGCGCAACTCGGTACACCTTATTATATAGACAAGCAAAAATTATCGCTCGACTACCCGAACATCAGTTTTAACCGTTTTACCGTCAAGGATTCTTTGGGCCACAGCCTCGTGCTGAATGGTAATATCCGTACGATCACCCTTTCCGAATATGACCTGGATATAGCCGTGCAGGCCGACGATTTTACGCTGGTAAATACACCCAAAGCCCCTAACAGCCAGTTTTATGGCTATGCGGCCATAGATGCCAACCTGGTTATCAAAGGCAACAGTTCTTCACCGGATATCCAGGGTGAATTATCGCTCAACGACAAAACGGACCTCACCATCGTATTACCGGAAAGCAACATCAACAAGGATGCGGCGAAGTCGGTCGTGCGGTTCATCGACAGGGATACTTTTGCTTTGCCCGAACAGCTAACCTTCAAACCAGCAGCAGAAGTAAAGCCGTCGTTCGGCCAGTTCTTAAATTATAACCTGAATATTGAAGTCACTAAGAATGCTGCCCTCACCATCGTCATCGATCCTTCCACGGGCGATGCCTTGAAAGTGCAGGGCGATGCGCAACTCAACGCGGGCGTTAATCCTGCGGGCGACATTGTTTTATCCGGCAACTATGAACTCAGCAAAGGTTATTACGACCTGCATTACCAGTTCATCAACCGGCGTTTCGATTTGTTGCCCGGCAGCACCATCATATTTGGCGGCGAACCTGCGGATGCACGGATCGACATCACCGCGATGTACACGGCGAATGCATCGGCCCGCGACCTCATCGGCAATGAGGTAGGAGAAATAGATACGAAGCTGGCGAACAGCTTCAGCCAGAAAGTACCCTTCCAGGTAATGCTGAAATTAAAAGGCTCCATCAAAAAACCGGATATCAGTTTCGACATACAATTACCCGACGATAATACGCAACTGAGCAGCCAGTTGAGGACTACCATCGAGAATAAATTACAGCAACTGCGCGGGGATGAATCGGCCACCAACAAGCAGGTATTTTCCCTGCTGCTGCTGAACCGGTTCGTGGGTGAACAAAGCAGCGACTTCTTCAAGAGCAACACCAGCTTCGACCAGTTGGCGCGGGAAAGTGTGAGCAAGTTCCTTTCTTCGGCGCTCGACCAGGTGGCCGGCGATCTCATCAAAGGCGTGGACGTGGACCTCAACCTCAACAGCTATGAAGATTACAGCACCGGAGATGCCCAGCAAAAGACCGACCTGAACGTGGCCGTTAGCAAGAGCTTTTTGAATGATCGTTTAAGCATTACCGTTGGTAAGAACTTCGGCATCGAAGGAAGTGATGCCGGCGCCAAAGCCTCGCAGAAACCGAGCAACATCCCGGATGTAACGATCAATTATAAACTGACCAAGGATGGAAAATATGCGCTGAAGGCCTATAAGAAAAACCAGTTTGAAGTGATCATGGATGGTTACGTGGTGGAAACCGGCGTTGCCTTTACCCTTACGATGGATTACGATAAGTTCCGTGAATTATTCCAGCGCAAAAGAAAATAAGTACGTTGATGAAGACCCTTTTTAAAATTATTTTTCCTTTGTTACTGATCGCCGCCATTAGCGGTTGCGGTGTGCAGCGCTACCTGCCGCCGGGCGAACGTTTGTACCGCGGCGCTTCGGTGAAAGTAAATAAATCGCCGCTGGTAAAGACGAGTACTTCCAGTTTGAAATCATCTCTGAAATCCGCCACGCGGCCTAAAAAAAACAAGTTCTTTTTAAACCAGCCCTGGAAGGTGTGGTGGTACTACGTGATCGGCGAACCCAAAAGACAAACGGGTTTGAAAGCCTTTTTGCGCAGCCGCCTCGGCGAACCGCCGGTATTGAGCAGCCGCGTAAATCCCAAAACGACCGCGGAAAATTTACAGTCGTACCTGGAGAACAACGGCTACTTTCATTCCAAAGTAACCGGCGATACGGCGGCCGAAAAATCCTACCTGCGCGCTACCTATACGGCCGAAGTAATGCCCCGGTATACGATCCGTAACATTACCTGGGTGAGCGACAGTTCGCCCATTTCAAAAGAACTCATCGGCAATGAACGCCAGCAACGCAGGAGCCTGCTGAAGAAAGGCGATTACTACCAGTTGAGCGTGATACAGGCCGAGCGCGACCGGCTGGACCAGCGGTTGAAACTCCGCGGCTATTATTTTTTCAATCCCGATTACCTGATGGCCTATGCCGACAGTACGATTGGCAATTATGAAACGGACCTGTACCTTAATATAAAGAATACGACGCCGG
>Ga0247806_10000198_pt1 | contig 41928 bp, 39 predicted proteins | sample UWRJL059202B1_FD_179935 | JGI IMG/M metagenome (GOLD analysis project Ga0247806, IMG submission 179935) | Plant litter microbial communities from Arlington Agricultural Research Station in Wisconsin, United States - UWRJ-L059-202B-1 | ecosystem: Environmental > Terrestrial > Plant litter >... | reverse complement strand
GCTTTGTCTATAGCCTGCCGTTTTCGCCGACCCGCATCCTGATCGAGGACACGCGCTATTCCGATGGCGAGGCGCTCGATCTGCAGGCGCTGGCAGCCGATGTGTCCGCCTATGCCGAGGCGCAGGGCTGGTCGATCGCCCGCGTCGTGCGCGAGGAGCATGGCGTCTTGCCGATAGCCCTCGCCTATGATGCCGAGCGGTTCTGGCGCGAAAAGCCCTCCGACATTCCCCAGGCAGGAATGCGCGCAGCGCTGTTTCACCCGACCACCGGCTATAGCCTGCCCGAGGCGGTGCGCGTGGCCAATCTCGTTGCCGAGGCCTGGCCCATCGGCAGTGCTGCGCTGGCCCGGAAAATCCACGCCCATGCGCTGGAACGGCATCGCCAGCAGGGTTTTTATCGCCTGCTCAACCGCATGCTGTTTCGCGCTGCGGCGCCAGACAAGCGCCATCTGGTGCTGCAGCGGTTTTATAAATTGCCCCGGCCACTGATCGAAAGGTTCTATGCCGGACGTACAAGTCTGGGCGATATAGCCCGCATCCTGATCGGCAAGCCGCCGGTCCCAATTCATCGCGCGCTTGGCTGCCTTAGGCAAGCGCCCCTGCTCAAACCGGAGAAGCCGTGACCACCACCAAAAACACCGCCGCAGTGATCGGCGCAGGGTTCGGCGGACTGGCGCTGGCGATCCGCCTGCAGAGCGCCGGCATCCAGACGAGCGTGTTCGAAAAACGCGACAAGCCCGGCGGGCGCGCCTACGTCTACACCGATGAGGGATTTACCTTCGATGCCGGCCCCACGGTCATCACCGATCCCGATTGCCTCGAACAATTGTGGGCGCTGTCGGGGCGCAAGCTGTCGGATTATGTAACGCTGCTGCCAGTGACGCCGTTTTACCAGCTGTGCTGGGAAGACGGCTATCGCTTCGACTATGCCAACGACCAGGCCGAAATCGACCGCCAGATCGGCACCAAATCGCCCGAAGACGTGGCCGGCTATCGCAAGTTTCTCGCCTATTCGCAGGACGTCTATCGCGAAGGCTACGAGAAACTGGGGACCGTGCCCTTCCTCAATTTCTGGTCGATGATCAAGGCGGCGCCGCAGTTGATGCGGCTGCAAAGCCATCGCAGCGTCTATTCAATGGTGAGCCAGTTCATCAAGGACGACCAGTTGCGCCAGGCGTTCAGCTTTCACTCCCTGCTGGTCGGCGGCAATCCATTCCAGACCTCGTCGATCTATGCGCTGATCCACGCGCTGGAGCGTCAGGGCGGGGTGTGGTTTGCCAAGGGCGGCACCGGCGCGCTGATCGCCGGCATGGTCAAATTGCTGGAAGATCTGGGCGGCACAGTGCACCTCAATGCCGAGATCGATCGCATGGAGACCTCCGGCGACCGGGTGACGGGCCTCGTGCTCAAGGATGGCTCCAGCCACCAGTTCGACCAGATCGCCTCCAATGCCGACGTGGTGCACACCTACAAGGACATGCTGCGCGGCACCAAACGCGGTGAGGCCAACAGCAAGGCGCTGGAAAACAAGCGGTTTTCCATGTCGCTGTTCGTCATCTATTTTGGGCTGAAACGCGAGCACCCCGAGCTCAAGCACCACATGGTGCTGTTCGGGCCGCGCTATCGCGAGCTGATCGCCGACATCTTCAAGACCGACGGGCTGGCCGACGATTTCTCGCTGTATCTGCACGCCCCGTCGGTCACCGACGACAGCCTGGCCCCCGCTGGATCGAGCGCCTATTACGTGCTGTCGCCCGTGCCGCATCTGGGCACCGCGGATATCGACTGGGCCGTCGAAGGGCCCAAATATCGCGACCGCATCCTCAAATATCTTGACGACCACTATATCCCGGGCCTGCTCGACGAGCTGGTGACCGTCCGCCATTTCACCCCGTTCGATTTCCGCGACGAGCTCAATGCCCATCTGGGATCGGCGTTTTCGGTCGAGCCTATCCTGACGCAAAGCGCCTGGTTCCGGCCGCACAACCGCGACGACGTGATCGACAATCTCTATATCGTGGGCGCCGGCACCCACCCCGGCGCCGGCATCCCCGGCGTGGTCGGTTCGGCCAAGGCAACGGCCGAGCTGATGATCGCGGACGCGGCCCAATGAGCGACGCGGTCGTCGCCAACAGCGAAGTGGCGATCGCGCAAGGCTCCAAGAGCTTTGCAGCGGCGGCCCGCATTTTCGACAGGGCAACCCGCGACGACGCCGTCATGCTCTATGCCTGGTGCCGCCATTGCGACGATGTGATCGACGGGCAGACGCTGGGTCATGCGCAGGAAGCCGATTTCCGGAATGGCCAGCAGGCGCGGCTCGACCTGCTGCGCCAGCAGACCGCGGCCGTGCTGGCGGGCGAAGCGACCAGCGATCCGGTGTTCGAGGCCCTGCGCCGGGTGGTGCAGACGCATCACATTCCCGCCCGGCATCCGCAGGAACTGCTGGCTGGATTTTCCATGGACGTAGCAGACCGTCCCTATGTGACGATCGAGGACACGCTCGACTATTGCTACCATGTGGCCGGCGTCGTCGGCGTCATGATGGCGATGATCATGGGCACGCGCGACCCCGTGGTGCTCGATCGCGCATCCGATCTGGGGCTGGCGTTCCAATTGACCAATATCGCCCGCGACGTGGTCGACGATGCGCGCGCGGGCCGGGTCTATCTGCCGCGCGAGATTCTCGAGCGTCACGGCATCAGCCAGATCGAGCCAGACAATCTGACGCAACGACCGGCGCTGCATGCGGCGGCGCTCGAACTGCTCGATATTGCCGAAGCCTATTATGCCTCGGCCGCCATTGGCATGGCCGCCTTGCCGCCGCGTTCGGCCTGGGCCATTGCCGCCGCGCGGCGCATTTATCGCGCTATTGGCCAGCAGTTGCGGGATGGCGGGCCACAGGCCTGGGACACGCGGGTGTCTACGTCGAAGGCGCAAAAGCTGATGTTGCTCGGCATCTCGGTCGGCGACGTCGCTGCCTCGCGCATCAATCGAAAAGCGACGCCCCGCAGCGGCCTGTGGCAGCGCCCCTGATCAGTGCGGCGCTGGACGATCCTCGTCCTTGAGGGCGTTTTTATCGAAGCCCTTCTTGTTGTTGTGCAGCTTGGTCACCAGCGTATCGACGGGCTCGGCATAGACGAAACCGAATGACACGCAGCCATCGCGACCCTCGACCGCATGGTGCAGGCGATGGGCCTGGTAGACGCGCTTGAGATAGCCCTTGCGCGGAATGTACTTGAATGGCCAGCGCTGGTGCACGAGGCCGTCATGCATGAAGAAATACAGCACGCCATAAATCGAGATACCGATACCGATCCACCAGATCGGCCAATAGAAGGCGCCGACAGTGAACAGGCCGATGGCAAAGATCGCGAATACCACGGCGTAGAGATCGTTCTCCTCCAGCGCCTCGTCATGGGGTTCGTGGTGGGATTTGTGCCAGCCCCAGCCCCAGCCGTGCATGATGTGCTCGTGCGACCAGGCGGCGAACCACTCCATGAACACCACTGTGCCGATGACCAGCGCTGTCGGCACCAAGAAATGCAGAACTGTTTCCATCGCTATACCGTCCTCGTCTGGGGCATATGCCGCTGTGCCGGCAATTTCCACCACGGCACCCACGGCGCGTCGTGATGCTCATGGTGATAGCCGAAGTGAAAACAGGTCAGCAGCGACACGCCGAAAGAAAAATCATTGCTGCGCGCCCGATGGCGATCGGCAAACGGCGTGTCGTCGATCCGGTGCGGCCGGTAGGTGCCGAAATAGAACAGCTGCACCGACGAGAGCAGCGCCGGCAGAGCCCAGAACACCAGCATGGTGGCAAAGCCTTCGCGCAGGATCATCAGATAAAGCAATATGACCAGGGTCAGAATGCCGAACTCGCGCCAGCCGAAATAGTGGCGAAAGAACTTGAAATACCACGGCCAGAAGCTCGAGGGATGCTCCTCGTCGAAATCGGGATCGTCGGCGGTGCCGGCATTGCGGTGATGGGCGTGGTGGTTTTCGTAGAGATTGGCGTAGGAAAACCCGGCGTAGATGAACACGCAAAACCGCCCGATGGCCCGGTTCAGCCATGGATACTGCGGGGCGAGCGAGCCGTGCATGGTGTCGTGCGCCACGATGAACAGGCCAACGCTGAGCCAGCATTGCAGCGCGATGACGAATGGCGCCACCGGCCAAAGCTGCGGATTGCTCCAGTCGACGAAGAAAATCGCGGTGATGTGCACGGTCAGCCAGGCGCCCACGATCAGCGACGCGAGCGCCAGCCCGGTCAGCGTGTCCTTTAGGCTCAGTGTGGGCTTGGCTCTCGTCGTGCTCATCGCCAAAATCCTTAAAATCGCAGCCTCAGGCGCGACATGGCCAACGCGAGGACTGTTCCCGATACGGCCAGCGCCACCAGCCAGACCAGTTGCGGCCACAGCATGTCCAGCGCTTCACCGCGCCACAGCACGCCCTGGTAGGCTTCGATGGCCCAGGCATTGGGAGTGTACCAGCCCAGGTCTTGCAGCCAAGGCGGCATCATGAAGCGGGGCACCATGGAACCGCCGATGGCCGAACATACCAGAACCACGAATGTGGAGATAGTTTGGGCCTGCTGCCGTGTGGTACAACATGTCGCGACTGCGAGCCCCATGCCGGCTGCCGCAGCGGCGGCACAGACCGAGGTCAACAGCCAGACCCAGAAATGGGCGAGGAAATCGACCCGGTACAGCGCCCAGGCGACGAGGAAGATCAGCAAGACCTGGATCATCCCCTGGACAGTGAGGAACAGCGCCTTGCCCAGCACGACTACATCGGTACCCGCCGGCCCGACGGCGATACGATCGAGCACGCCGGAGTTTCGCTCCTCGATCAGGGTCGCGGCGTTCTGCATAGCCGAGAACAGCAGGAACAAAATAGCCACCGCGCCGGCGTAATAGGTCACCGTCGCCCCAGTACCGCCGTCGTCGCCGATGGTCACGGGGCCAACCAGATCGGTCTGGGTGGCGTCGGCATCGCCGGTGCGTTCCGCCATCTCGGATATCGCTGCCGCCAGCCGTGCGGACTGCTCGGGCGTAAAGCCACCCACGAGGCTCTCGATCGACGGCGCCAGCCGCGAAATGGCCAGATCGGGCATGCTGTTGCCGATCAGCGCCTGGACCTGGCCGCTCAGCATGGCGCCGGCTATCGCCTTGCCTGGATCGACCAGCACGGCGATCGGCGTTTCCGCCGTGTCTGTAAAGCCCGACCGGACGAACAGCCCGACGTCGGCGCGCCCGGATTTGACGGCATTGATCACCTGCTGCTCGTCGGCATAGCGCTCCGGCATGATCCGCAGCGTGGGCTCGTTGCGCAGCGCCGTCTCGAAGCGCTCGCTGGTCGCATCGGATTGCGCCACGCCATACGCCACCTGCAGGCTGATGGCGTCGCCACTGGTGCCGGCGAAAATCGCGGCAAAGATCACAAAGATCATCGGCGGCAGGAGAAACGCCATGATCAGCGCGCCGCGGTCGCGCATCAACCCCATCGCCATGACGCGCAGCACGGCCCCGATCATGCAGCGCGCTTCCCGGCATCAGGCTGCGACAGGCTCATGAACAGGCTGTCGAGCCCGGGTTCGCGATAGCGGATTTCGCGCACCTCGATGCCGCTGCGATGCAGCGCAGCCGACAATTCCTCGGCGTTCACGGCTTCGGACTGGCTGAGCATGGACCAGCTCATGCCGCCATTGGCCGCCACGAAACCGACGGTGCCGAGCGCTTGCGCCTGCTCGCTGGTCAAAGCCGAGCGCAGCTCGATGATGACCTGCTTGCGCTGCCCGAAGTTTGCATCGATCAGCGCGCGCGGCTTGCCTTGCGGGCTGATGATGCCGTCGCGCAGAAACCCTACCGTGGTGCAGATCAGCTCGGCCTGATTGAGATCGTGGGTGGTCAGAAGCACGCCCATGCCGGTGTGGCTGAGCTCGGTGATCACTTCATGCAGCCCGTTGCGCGCATCGATGTCCACTCCGACGGTGGGCTCATCGAGGATCAACAGTGCCGGTCGATGCAGGATCGCCGCCGCGATATTGACGCGCCGCTTCCAGCCACCGGATAAAATCTCGACCCGGTCGCCCAGCCGCGGGCCGAGGTCGATCGCCTGGGCCGCCCAGACAATCGCATCCTGCACCGCCTTGCGGCTCAGGCCCGACAGCCGCCCGAACACTTCGAGGTTTTCCCGCACGCTCAAATGCGGATACAGCGCCAGTTCCTGCGGCACCAGCCCGATACGGCTTAGACTGGCCCGGCCACTGGGCTGGCCGGCAATCGCCATGCTGCCGCCCTCGAGCTTCAGACGTCCGCAGATGGCCCGGATCAGCGTCGTCTTGCCGGCGCCATTGGGGCCCAATAGCCCATAGATTTCGCCCGGCGCGATGCGCAGATCGAGCCCTTGCAGGACCAGGCGCGCACCATAGCGAATGCGCAGGCCCTCGATGAGGAGGGCATCGGGTGCGTCGATCATTTTTGTGTCATGCGCCCGGCTTCGAGCACCCGCGCCATCAAGGTGCGAACCGGGGCAGCGTTGATGCCGCTGGCGAGCAGTGCCGCTTCGGCGTCGGCGATATGTTGCCGACAGGTCTGCTCGGCCTTGCCGGCGCCGAACAGCGTCACCAGCGTCGTCTTGTCGGCGTCCTTGTTGACGTCCTTGCCGGCGACGGCCACGCTGCTTTTGTCGAGCAGATCGTCGGCAGTCTGGAAGGCGAGGCCAAAATGGCGCGCAAACTCGCGAACCGATGCAATCTTGTCATCTTCGAGGCCACGCAGAATGGCGCCCATTTCCGCCGCGGCCACGAACAGCACACCGGTCTTGAGCCAGTTAAGCTGGTCGATCTGTAGCGGTTCGACCACGGCAGAGCGCCCATTGACGTCGATCTCCTGCCCGGCAACCAGGCCATCCCAACCCACGGCATCGGCCAGCACCTGCGCCAGGCGCGCCCGGGTCGGTGCGGGGACATCATCGAGCCCGGCAATGATGCCAAACGCCCGCGTCAGCAGAGCGATTGCCCCCAGAATCGCCGTCGCCTGACCGAAGGCGACATGGGTCGTCGGCCGCTGGCGGCGCATTTGCGCGTCGTCCATGCAGGGCAGATCGTCGAGAATAAGCGAGGCCGTATGCACCATCTCAACGGCACAGCCGACATCGAGCACCGTCTGGGTCTGCCCCTCTTCCGGCTCGGCGACCAGGAACAGCAGCACTGGCCGCACCCGCTTGCTCGGCGCCAGCAGCGCGTGGCGCATGGCGCCGGACAGCGTTGCCGGAACGCCTGCCGGCGTCGTCAGGTGATCGTCTAGCCGGGCCTCGACCAGTTGGCGCACGGCAGCGGGGTCCCAGTGCGGCGCGGTATTCTGGCTGGTGCCGGAGAGCATACCGGTAGAGCTCATCGATCAATCTCCCGGGACAGGCGAACCAAGCCTATAGTGAACCAGAAACTGGCTGGCGACGTAAGCACGTAAATTGGCTTATCATAGCTTTAAGGCTAAACGTCTTGAAGGAAATGCCGGCACTCGATCCGGCTGCGAGGACTGTCATTGCTCACTGACCGCAAGAACGAACACCTTGATGTCGTGCTGGGCGGACGCGGACGCAGCCAGGCCCGCACGGGTTTCGACACGGTCATTTTTGAGCACACGGCCCTCCCCGAGCTCGACATGGACGCCATTGATCTCACTACGTCGTTTTTGGGCAAACGGATCAATGCGCCCCTGCTGGTCAGCTCGATGACCGGCGGACCGGCCCGCGCCGCGCATATCAACGAACACCTCGCCATTGCCTGCAACGAGCTCGATATCGCGCTCGCCGTGGGCTCGCAACGCGTCGCCATCGAGGGCCCGGATGGTGCAGGGCTTGATGCCAGCTTACGGCAGTTTGCACCCCGTATTCCGCTGTTGGCGAATTTTGGCGCCGCCCAGCTCAATCTGGGCTTTGGCGTCGACCAGGCCCGGCGGGCCGTCGAGATGATCGGGGCCGACGCGCTGATCATTCACCTCAATCCGCTGCAGGAAGCTGTGCAGCCTGAAGGCGATCGCGACTGGCGCGGCCTGTTTGGCAGCATCGAAATGCTGGCCCGTGCGCTCGAGGTCCCCGTCGTGGTCAAGGAAGTCGGCAGCGGTATCTCGGCACGACTGGCCCGCCGGCTGGTCGACGCCGGCGTTGCCGTCATCGATGTGGCGGGCGCCGGAGGCACCAGCTGGGCCGCCGTCGAAGCCGAGCGCGCGAAAACCCCTGAGCAGGCCGCCATCGCGCGCGCCTTCTCGGATTGGGGCCAGCCGACGGCCAGCGCCATCGCCGCGGTGCGTGCCGCATGCCCGGATGCGGTGATCGTCGGATCGGGCGGCATTGCCGATGGCGTCGATGTCGCCAGGGCGATCCGGCTGGGTGCCGATATCGCAGGCCAGGCTGCCGGTATTCTGGATGCCGCCACCAAAAGCGCCGACGCCGTGGTCAGCCGATTGTCGGTGGTCATCTCGCAGTTGCGCATCGTCTGCTTCTGCACCGGCTCGCGCGACCTTGCAGCGCTACGCACGGCGCCCCTCGCTCCGGAAGCCGCCACCGGGCCTTGAGCCCGGCGGCCTGGGAGGGTGTCCAGCCTAGTGGCCGAGCACCTTGTCCATCGCCTTGGGATCATCGTGCAGGGCAAGCTTGTCCATAATGGTCGTGCTCGCCTCGTTCATGCCGATCAGTTCGACAATGGCGCCTTCGCGGCGGAACTTGAGGACCGCCGTGTCGATGGCGTTGACGCCGGTCAAATCCCAGATATGGGCTGCGCTCACATCGATGCGGACCCGATCCAGCGGCTCCCTGAAATCCATGGCTTCGAGGAAATCACCCGCCGAGGCGAAGAACAGTTGGCCGACGACGCGGTAATCGCGGGTGCGGCCGTTGTCGCTGAGGGTCGAGGTCACAGCGAACAGTTGCGACACTTTCCAGGCAAAGAAGATGCCTGAGAGCAGGACGCCGACGCCGACGCCCAGCGCCAGATTGTGCGTGCCGACGACCGTCAGCACTGTCGCCAGCATGACCAAGCTGGAGCGGCGCGGATGGGTCGCCAGATCCCGCAGCGAGGACCATTTGAAGGTGCCGACCGACACCATGATCATGATCGCGACCAGCGCCGGCATGGGGATCAGGCCGACGATATCGCCCAGCACCAGCAGCAGGAAGAGCAGGAACGCCCCGGCAAAGAAGGTCGAGAGCCGCGTGCGACCGCCCGATTTCACATTGATCACCGATTGGCCGATCATGGCGCAGCCCGCCATGCCGCCGAACAGGCCACTGGCAATGTTGGCAATGCCCTGGCCCCAGGATTCCCGGTTCTTGTCGGATTTCGTGTCGGTCATCTGATCGACGATCGAGGCGGTCAGCAGGCTCTCGAGCAAGCCCACGGCGGCGACACCGATGGCATAGGGCAGGATGATCCACAGCGTATCGAGGGTGAGCGGCACATCGGGCCACAGCAGCGCAGGCAGGCTCGTGGGCAAGGCGCCCAGATCGCCGACGGCCCGCACGTCCAGGTTGAACAGCAGCGACAGCGTCGTCAGCACCAGAATGCAGACCAGAGGCGAGGGCACCAGGCGCGTGAGGCGCGGGAACAGATAGATGATGGCGAGCCCGCCAGCCACCATGGCGTAGGTCTGCCACGACACCCCGACCAGTTCGGGCAATTGCGCCATGAAGATCAGGATCGCCAAGGCGTTGACGAAGCCGGTCAGCACCGAGCGGGAAACGAACTTCATGACATAGCCGACCCGGGCATAGCCGGCGGCGATCTGGATGATGCCGGCCAGAATGGTGGCAGCCAGCAGATATTGCAGCCCGTGTTCACGCACCAGGCTCCCCATCAGCACCGCGGTTGCGGCGGTGGCTGCCGAGATCATCGCCGGGCGCCCGCCGGTGATGGAGATGACGATGGCGATGACCACCGAGGCATAGAGCCCGACGCTGGGGTCGACGCCCGCTATGATGGAAAAGCCGATCGCCTCGGGGATCAGCGCGAGGGCGACGACAATGCCCGCAAGCACGTCCCCCCGGATGTTGGAGAGCCAGTCACGGCGGAAATTCTCGATTAAAGTCATGGGTGTTCCAGACGGCAGGGGGCCAGGTTCGCGCTTTCGGCAAACTCTGGGCGGTGCGGTTTTGTGCTGGAGTGTCCGGCGGGTCGGCGGCCGGAAGAGCCACCCGGAATTGCACCGGGTCCGATCGAATAGGCTCCTTATGCCCGGCTTGCGCGCAACAATCAACCACATGGCTATCGCCGCAATCCACGCAGGTCATAAACTATAAAGCCCGGCACACGCAGGTTTGACGCTGATTATATTGATCTGCCGGGACTATCAGGCGTAATGAAGTGAGATACGAAAGATCGAGATTAAAATTGGGTAACAGCGCCTCTGAAAGCGACCGCATGCGGGCGCTCCTTGATCTTGGTCTACTCGACACAGCGCCCAGCGAGAGCTTCGATCGCATCACGCGCATGGCCAGCCAGATTTTCAACGTACCGATCGCGGCGGTCTCGCTCACCGATGAGGACCGGCAATGGTTCAAGTCGCGGGTTGGCAGTGGTCCGCAGACGCCACGCGACAAGGCACCTTGCGCCGAGGTGACCCGGCTCGGCGATATGCTGATTGTCTCCGATATCTCCAAGGACAGCCGCTTCAAGGGCGGCCTGCTGGACCGACAGGGCGTGCGCTTCTATGCCGGCGCCCCGCTGACCACGCGCGACGGGTTTACCCTGGGGGCCATGTGCGTGCTCGATACCAAGCCGCGCACCCTGAGCCAGGACGAAGCCGATCTGCTCACCGACCTGGCAGCCATGGTGATGGCGCAGGTGGAACTGCAGCACTCGTTCGGGCGCATCGACCCCGCCAGCGGCTTGCCCAATCGCAACCAGTTCATGGAAGACCTCGACGACATGGCGCGCGACGCCAAGGGCGAGGGCCGCGTTGCCATCCTGATCGATCTGGTCGGGCCGGTGCCGTTGCGGGATGCCATGCGCGTCTACGGTCCATCGCACATCGATGCGCTGGTCAAGACCGCGGTGATCGAGTCGCGGGCGCGACTGCGTCCCGAGGCGACGCTGTATCATGTCGGCGCAACCCAGTTTGCCAGCATCTTGACCGGTTCGACGGCCAGCCAGGTGCAGGCCTCGATAGTCGAGCACTTCAAGGACATGCTGGTGACGCTGGGGCTTGAGCGGATGATGGCCGACCCGGTCGTCGGCATCATGCCCTTCCAGCTTGGCGAGGTGACCAGCGCCCAGGTTTTGCGTGGCGCCCATGCCGCGGCCCATGACGCGCGCGAGGGCGGGCTGTCGGCCGGCATCTATTCGCTCTCGATCGACGAGTTGCATCACCGCCGCATCAGTCTGGTGCAGGCTATGGGCCTGGCCCTGACCAAGTCAGGCTCCCTGAGCCTCGTCTATCAGCCCCGGATCGATCTGCGCGCCGGGCGCTGCCATAGCGCCGAAGCGCTGCTGCGCTGGACAGATCCCGAGCTGGGCCAGGTTTCGCCCGGGGAGTTTATCCCGGTGATCGAGATGACCGATCTGGCCCGCCCCCTCACCGATTGGGTGATCGATCACGCGCTGGCCCAGGCGGCGCAGTGGCAGTCGATCGATCTTCACATCAAGATTTCCGTCAACGTCTCGCCGGCAAATCTGGAAGAAGATGATTTTGCCGAGCGTCTGGCGGCAGGGCTCGAGCGCCATGGCCTCGCCGGCGACGCAATCGAGATCGAGTTCACCGAAAGCGCGCTGATCCGCAACAAGGTGATGATTCTTGAAAACCTGCGGCGCATCCGGGATCTCGGCGTGGTCTGCGCCATCGACGATTTCGGCACCGGCTACTCCAGCTTTGCCTATCTCAAGGATATCCCGGCGCAGATCATCAAGATCGACCAGGCCTTTATCAAGGATCTCGTCGACGGTGGCCAGGACAGCACGCTAGTGCGCGGCATCATCGCCATGGCGCAGGATTTGGGACTGCGCGTCGTCGCCGAGGGCGTCGAGACGCAAACCGCCATGGATGTCCTGCGCGCCGCCAACTGCGACGAGGCCCAGGGCTATCTGATCGCGCGTCCGTTGACGCCGGACGCCTTCGAGCGCTGGCTCGTGTCGCACGGCAGCGGAACCTCCGCCGCCGCGTGATTGCGGTTATGCAGCAGATTCAGTCAGTTACGAAAACGGCGAAGTACACTGGCGACGCGGGCCGGCATTTGGCTGATAGGAATTGTCACTGGCGCGGTACGAGCGATAGCGCTCCTTGCACCACGCGACATGTTGGCTGCTGTGCTGCGACTGGGCCCGGTCCGGTGCGCGATCCGGCCCGCGGTTGCTGCCGCCGCTGGATTTGGCGGTGAACGCTTCGGGCGGGAACCAGAAGCCGTTTTGCTGGGTCCAGCCGCTGCGGCGCTGCTTGGAGCCGCGTTGGCCGTTGAGGTAGACATCGTCGCCCCGGCGTTCGACTTGCGGCGTATTCTGTGCCAGCGTCAGGGTCGCCTCGTTGCCGGACCACAACAGCATTTGTGCGTTGAGGCTTTCGGCGGAACTCGAGGCGACCGCCATGAGCATGAGCGACCCGGCGAGGGCCATGGTAAGACGTAGCATTGAATATTCCTGTGCTTGGCTGACCGAAGCGCCTGGTGGCTTCGGTATTGGCAATGGGCTGGGGCAGCGGACGCTACAGAATGAGCGACCGCTGCGACGCCAGCTCTTCCGCTTGGAGGCAGTACGGAAGAGGCGCTAGCTTTAGCCTTTGCAGTTTGCTGCGGTATGTCCCGCATGTTTCAAACCATTGCCGGTTCGTGGCCGGGTGTCATACGCGTCAGAGGGCGAAACTGATGCTCTGCTCAAGACCGCGGCTGGACCGGTTGCGGATCGTCAGTGTGCCGCCGCTGCGTTCCACGATTTCAGCAGCCAGCGCCAGGCCCAGCCCGGCGCCAGGAATGGTCTGCATGCGCCCCGGCGCCGCACGGAAAAATGGCTCGAACACCCGGGCCAGGAGGTCGTCGGGAATGCCGGGGCCTTCGTCGCGGATGATGATCGTTGCGCTTTCGGCGGTGCTCAACAGTTCGGCCGTCGCGGATTTACCGTGGGTTGCGGCATTGATCAGCAGATTGCGCAGGGCGCGGCGCATCGCCAGCGGTGGCAGCGGCAGCGTCGCACGGTCCAATCGGCCCAGCGCGAGATGATAGCCGTGTCGCGCCAGCTCCTGCACTTCGGTCGCCAGCATGTCGTCGAGCCGTACCGGTTCGCGCTGGGCCTGGCTGACCTCTTCGCGCACCAGCCCGATGGCGCTGTCGGCGATGCGTTCGAGCTCGTCGATATCCTTGAGCCAGGACGCGCGTTCCTCCTCGTCGAGAAATTCGGCGCGCAGCCGCATCCGGGTCATCGGCGTCCGGAAGTCATGGCCGGCTGCCGCCACCAGCCGCATCCGGCTTTCCATGGCGCCACGCAGCCGTTCCGACAAACGGTTGAGCATCATCGCCGTCTCGATTGTCTCGCGGCTGCCCGTCTCGGGGACATGGGGCAGCACGCCGTCGAGCCCAACGCTACCCACGGCTTTTTCGAGTACGGCAAACGGGCGCGTCACCCGATAGGCCATGACGAGGGAAATCGCGATGACACAGAGCACCACCAAACCCATCCAGGCCGCCATGATGATCCAGAAGTCGAGCGGCGGTCGCAGATCGCTCGGAAAATCGATGGCGACATTGTCACCACCGATCGTCACCACGGCCACGGGGTAATTGGTGCGCGGACTGTTGTAGACGCTGACCGGCAGCTCAATGCCGTCCTTGGCGAGGATTTCCTTGACCGCCTGGCTCAAGTCGGCGCGCGGTGGACCGAGGCTCGCGATCTCGTCCGGCGTCATGGCGATGAACTGGGCGCTGTCGGGGTCGAGGACCCCATTCAGCGCCTTGATCTGAAAGGCCACCGGTCCGGCCATCCTGGCGGGCAGCGGATAGGTGATGGCCACGATGCTGGCGAGCGTCGCTACCACCAGCATCAGGCAGATGGCGCCGATCAGGATGGCGGCGATGCGAAGCTGCAGCTTGCTCAATTGTCGCTCTCGATCCGGTCGACGCGGGTCGCCAGCTGGTAGCCGCCATTGCGTACGGTCTTGACGATGTCCTCGTCGCCCGTGTCGCGAAACTTGCGGCGAATGCGGCTGATCAGGACGTCGATGGAGCGATCGACCACGCTGACCTCGCGGCCTTGCGTCAGGTCGAGCAGCTGATCGCGTGACAAGATCCGGCCCGGACGATCGAGCAGCGCCTGCAGCAGCTGAAATTCGGCCCCGGTCAGATCGAGCATCTGGCCCGCGGCGCTGACCACCGAGCGCGCCGTCGGGTCGGCGATATAGCCGGCAAAGCGGTAGCATTGACGCGTGCCGCTGGTCGGTGCCGTCTCGCCGGCCCGGCGCAGCACGGCGCGGATACGAGCCACCAGTTCGCGCGGACTGAACGGCTTGCCGATGTAATCGTCGGCGCCCAGCTCCAGGCCGACGATGCGATCGACCTCTTCCTTGAGCGCGGTGACGAGAATGATGCAGATGCGCGGATCGCTGTTGCGCAGGCTGCGGCAGATATCGAGCCCCGAGCCGTCCGGCAGCATGACGTCCAGAATCACCAGGTCGAACTGTCCTTCGGCCTTGCGGGCCTCGAACTCGGCGCGGCTCCCTGCAGCAGCGACGCGAAAGCCCTGCTCGACCAGAAAACGGCTGAGCAGACGGCGAATTTCCGGGTCGTCGTCGACCACCAGAATGCTTGCGACCATGATGTCCCCCTGGTGCCATAGATAGCGCAGCATTCGAGGCCGTCCAGCCCTATGGTGTTGCGCAATGTTGCTGGCCCCGCACTGGAAACATTTGGCAACAAAATTGGAAAAGCCGGAAACACTGGGCAATCCAACGTTGTCGGCGAGCAATGAAACCGCGTGACATTGCCAGCACTATAGTAGGAGTTCTCCAGTGCTGCGTTCGACAACCTCCATTCTTTTGGCATTTACCCTTGCCGGTTGCACCACGCTGGGCTCCACCTACGATCCTCCCCAAGTGAATTCCACGGCCCGCTACAGCGCCGGTACCGCGGGCAACAAGACCATCACCGCCGAGGTCAAATGGTGGCGTGCGTTCAATGACGCGACGCTCGATCGTCTGGTCGAAGCGGGTCTGGCGCAAAACCTCACCGTGGCCCAGGCGGTCGAGCGCGTCGTGGCTGCCCGCGCCACAGCGGTATCGACCGGGCTCAACAATCTGCCCACAGGATCGACGCTCGCCGACATTACCGCCAGCGGCTCCAGCCCCAGTGATCGGGTGGATTTCGCCCAAACGGGCACCGCCTCGGCGAGTTGGGAGCTCGATCTGTTCGGTGGCCTCGCCAAGCAGCGCGAAGCCGCCGGTGCGACGCTCGATGCCGCGATCGAAGAGGCCAATGCCGCCCGCCTGTCGCTGATCGGGGACATCGCCAGCAATTACATCCAGGCGCGCGGCTATCAGGATCGCCTGCAGATCGCGCGCTCGACGCTCGAGGCGCAAAACAAGACGCTGAACGTCCCCCTTAGCAGAACGAGGCCGGCGTCACCAGTACGCTCGATCTCGAACAGCTACAGGGCGATGTCAGCACCACCGCCGCCACCATACCGAGCCTTGAAATCCTGCTCAGCGCCAGCATCCACCGCCTCGGCGTCCTGCTCGGACAGGAGCCGAAGGCCCTCGAGGGTGCGTTCCGTGACGGCTCGCAAATCCCGCGGCTCAATGCTGCCGCAGCCCCCGGCGTGCCTGCCGATTTGATGCGCGACCGGCCCGATATCCGCCAGGCCGAGCGCCGGCTGGCGGCGGCCACCGCCGACATCGGCGTCGCCGAAGCCGATCTTTATCCCAGCCTGACGCTTGGCGGCAGCCTGTCGGTGGCCAGCGTCGCCAATTGGTCGATCGGCCCAAGCCTCAGCCTGCCGGTGTTCAATCGCGGCCAGCTCAAGCAGACGGTGCTGATCGAGCAGTCCCAGGCCCGCGAAGCCTATCTGGCCTACAAGCAAACCGTGCTCGAAGCGGTCGAGGATGTCGAGAACGCGCTGGTCGGCCTCAGTCGCCAGCAGACCCGGCGCACGCAGCTTGCCAGCAGCTATGGCAGCTATTCCCGCGCCACCGAAATTGCCGGGGAGCGCTACGCCGCCGGCGAAACGACGCTGCTGACGCTGTTGACAGCCCAGCGCTCGCTGTATTCTGCCCGGGACTCCCTGGCGCAAAGTACGGTAGATGTCGGCCTCGAGTATATCTCTCTCAGCCTGGCCCTGGGCGGCGGCTGGGCTATGTCATCGCGCTAGACGGGTAGAACATCCATGAACAACACTTTACGCCTGCTGGCCCTGATCCTTTTGGCATCGACTGCCACTCCCGCTGCCTGGGCCCAGCCCGCTGGCGGCCCTCCCGGCGGCAAGCCCGGCATGGGCGCGAGCGGCCCCACCGAAGTCGGGGTCATCACCATGCAGCCCGAAGCGGCCCCCATCACCACGGTTCTTCCGGGCCGTATCGTGGCCTCCGCCACGGCCAATGTGCGCCCCCAGGTTGAGGGCGTGGTGACCGAAGTTCTGGTGCGCGAGGGCCAGCCGATCGAGGCAGGCGATGTGATCGCCAAGATCGACCCAGCCACCTACGAGGCCGATGTCGCGGTGGCCGAAGCCTCGCTCGTGAGTGCGCAGGCCAGCGTTCCTTCGGCCCAGGCTCAGGTCGATCGCTATGAAACCCTAGTCGCGTCGGGCGGCATCAGCCAGTCCGAGCTGGACACCACGCGGGTGACGCTGGCGCAGGCGCAAGCCGCTGTCGCCACGGCCCAGGCGCAACTGACCGTCGCCAATCTGACGCTGAAGCGCTCGACTATCACGGCGCCGATTTCGGGTATCGTCGGGGCTGTCAATGTGGAGGTCGGCTCGCTCCTGACGGCCAATCAGGCCGACAGCCTGACGACGATCCGCCAGGTCGACCCGGTCGATATCACCCTGACCGAAAGCAGCTCCAATCTGTTGACCTCGCGCCGCAACATGCAGGGCAACCCACCCAACCCCGAGGACAATCCCGAGCCGCCCCACGTCACGGTGACGCTGACACTTGAGGATGGCTCGTCCTACGATCAGGAAGGCAGCATCGCCAGCATGGATCTGGTGGTCAGCGAGACCACCGGCACGTTCACCCTGCGCGGCAGCATGCCCAATCCGGACCGCATCCTGTTGCCCGGCATGTTCGTGCGCGCCACAATCGCTTTCGGCCAGCAGGACGGGGTTTTCCTGGTGCCACAGCGCGCCGTGACCTTTAACGCCGAAGGCACGCCACAAGCCTATTTCGTTGGCGCCGACAACAAGGTCGATCAGCGCGAACTGACCGCCCAGCGCGTCATCAACAACGCTTGGGTGGTCACCGCGGGCGTCACGGCCGGCGACCAGCTGATCGTCGATGGCCTGCAGAAAATTCAGGCCGGCGCGGAAGTCAGCCCGCTCGAGGTCGAGATGGATGCCGATGGCGTCGTGCTGCAGGAGGTCAAGAGCATGCCAGCCGGTGGAGCGCCCGGTGGTGCCATGCCAGCCGGCGGAGCGCCAGCGGACGGCGCTGCGGCCCCGACTGAAGCCCCGGCGGACGGCGCAGCGCCGACTGACGCCAGCACCGGCAGCGCGCCTGCAGCACAGGGATCCAATTAATGTCCGCTCCAGAAACGCCAAACTCCGGCGCGGCGAGCCTGCCGTCGCGCAGCTCCCTTGCCAGCTTCTTCATCGCTCGGCCGATCTTTGCCATCGTCTTGGCCATCGTCACCTGCCTTGGCGGCGCGGTCGGCATCTATTCGCTGCCGATTTCCCAATACCCTGAAATCGCCCCGACCACGATCAGCGTGCGCGCCAATTACAGCGGCGCCAGCGCCGAAGCCGTGCAGAACTCGGTCACCACCGTCATCGAATCGGCCATGACCGGGTTCAACGACCTGCTCTATATGGACTCGAGCTCCTCGACGGGTTCGGCCAGCGTCACGCTGACCTTCGGCAATTCGATCGATCCCGACATTGCCCAGGTGCAGGTTCAGAACAAGCTGTCGCTGGTCGAAAGCCAGCTCCCCGACGTGGTGCAGCAGGCGGGCCTGACGGTCAATCGCTCCGGCTCCAGCATTTTGATGATCGGCAACATCATCTCGCGCGACGGTACCTACACGACCAGCGAGCTCGGCGACATCATGAGCACGACCATTCAGCCGGTGATCGAGCTGGTCGAGGGCGTCGGCAGCATTTCCTCGTTCGGCTCGGGCTATGCCATGCGCATCTGGCTCGATCCGCTGTCGCTGGCGCAATACAATCTGACGGCCAGCGACGTCACCGCCGCCATCGAGCAGCAGAACGTCCAGGTCTCGGTCGGAACGCTCGGCTCCTCGCCGACCGAGCCGGGCCAGCAATTGCGCGCCACCATCACGGCCCAGACGCAGCTGCAGACCGTCGAGCAGTTCGAGCAGATCATTTTAGTCTCCGGCCCTGATGGCGGCACGGTTCGCCTGGGCAATGTTGCGCGGGTCGAGCTGGGCCTTGAATCCTACGGCCAGGAATCCTCGTTCGACGGCTTCCCGTCCGCCGGTTTCGGCGTGCAGCTCGCCAGCGGCGCCAATGCCATCAACACCGCCGACGGTGTCCACGAGGCCCTCGACGGTCTGGCGAGCTCGCTGCCCGACGGCGTTGAGGTAGTCTATTCCTACGAAACCACGCCGTTCGTCGAGCTCTCGATCGAGAAGGTGATCCACACGCTGATCGAGGCCATCGCGCTGGTCTTCATTGTGCTGCTGGTGTTCCTGCAGAACTGGCGCGCCACGCTGATCCCGATGATTGCCGTGCCGGTCGTGATGCTCGGCACCTTCGGCGTCTTGGCGATATTCGGCTATTCGATCAACACCCTGACCATGTTCGCCATGGTGCTGGCCATCGGCCTGTTGGTCGACGACGCCATCGTCGTGGTGGAAAACGTCGAACGCCTGATGAACGAGGAGCATTTAAGCCCGCGCGAGGCCACGGAGAAATCCATGGTTGAAATCACCGGCGCTCTCATCGGCATTGCCGCGGTGCTGACCGCGGTTTTCACCCCCATGGCGTTCTTCTCCGGCTCGGTAGGCGTCATCTATCGCCAGTTCTCCGTCACCATAGCGTCCGCCATGATCCTGTCGGCCGTCACGGCTATCGTCTTAACCCCAGCCCTGTGCGTGCTGATGCTCAAGCCGCACGATCCCAATCGCAAGCCCCGGTTCAACCTATTCGGCTGGTTCAACACCGGCTTTGGCAAGCTGACCAATGGCTATGTCGGTGGCGTGGGCTATCTCATCGTGCGGCCTTTTCGCGTGCTGATCGTCTTCGCCGGCCTGCTCGGTGGCGCCTACTGGCTCTACAATCAGTTGCCCAGCTCCTTTTTGCCCGAGGAAGACCAGGGCGTGCTGATGACCATCATCACCCTGCCGGACGGCGCCAATGCCGCCCGCACCCAGGCGGTGATGGACATCGTCCAGGACTACTACCTCAACCAGGAGTCCGCGGCGGTCGAAAGCGTCTTCATGACGCTGGGCTTCAGCATCGGCGGCGACAACGGCGAAAACAACGCCATGGGTTTTATCCGCCTCAAGGATTTCGACGAGCGGGGCGACGCATCGCTGTCCGCCTCGGCGGTGTCAGGGCGCGCCATGGCGTATTTCTCCCAGATCCGCGATGCCCAGGTGTTTGCGCTGGCGCCCCCGGTGATCCAGGGCCTCGGCTCGTCCAACGGCTTTGAGATGGAGCTGCTCGACCAGTCCAACAACGGCGTCGAGGCGCTCGGTGAAGCCAGCAACCAGCTCGCGCAACTGGCCAGTCAGACGAGCGAAATCAGCAACGTCCGCGGCAATACCGGCGAGCTCGACAGCCAGCTCAAGGTCAGCATCGACCAGGAAAAGGCTGGTGCCCTCGGCATCGACCTGACCGCCGCCAACACCGTGTTGAGCGTTGCCTTTGGTGGGCGCGAAGTGAACGATTTCATCTACAAGGGCGAAATCAAGCCGGTGATCGTGCAGGGCGACGCGCCCTATCGCATGCAGCCCGACGACATCAAGAACTGGTTCGCCAAGAACAACGACGGTGAAATGGTGCCGTTCTCGTCCTTCACCACCACCGAATGGGTGCAGGGCGCCGCCTCGCAGAACCGCTTCAACAGCATACCTTCGGTATCGATCAGCGGCACCAATGCCGCGGGCGTCTCGTCGGGTGACGCAATGGACAAGATGGAGGAGCTGGTCGCCAGCATGGATGGTGGCTATGGCGTCGCCTGGTCGGGACTTTCGTACCAGGAACGGCTGTCGGGCTCCCAGGCCATCCTGCTCTACGCGGTGTCGATCCTCGTGGTCTTCCTGTGTCTCGCCGCGCTGTACGAAAGCTGGACCATTCCGATTTCGGTGATCCTGGCGGTCCCCGTCGGCGTCGCAGGCGCACTGCTCGCGGCCTACCTCTTCGGGCAAAGCAACGACGTGTACTTCAAGGTGGGCCTCCTCACCACAATGGGGCTGGCGGCGAAAAACGCCATCCTGATCGTCGAGTTCGCCCGCGATCTGCGAGCGCAGGGCATGAGCGTCATCGACGCGACCCTGGGCGCGGTGCGCATGCGCCTGCGTCCCATAGTGATGACCTCCATCGCCTTCCTGCTAGGCGTGATGCCGCTGGCCACGGCCACCGGCGCTGGCTCGGGCGCGCAAAACGCCATCGGTATCGGCGTCGTCGGCGGCACCCTGGCCGGCACCGTGCTCGGCATTTTCTTCGTCCCGGTCTTTTTCGTCCTCATCGGCAGAGGATGGCGAAAAGCCTGAACCAGGATACTGGACCAAAACACTGGGGCCGCCTGAGAAGGCTGCCCCAGTCAGAGTTTGGAGTGCCGGAACGCCCAATACCGTTGCGCCGGTGCCGCCGCGTGCCTAACCCAGCTCTAATCTAAACTGCCAGCGCGCTAGCCGCTCTGTGGCGACCCCGTCGCCAAACACAGAATCGAACGGGCGAGAGCGTTTCTCGACACGCAAATCGACGCAACAGATCTCGCGCAGCATGCCGTATCAACACCAAGGCCGAGCGCCGCTATACAGTTCTGATGAAGCGCATCGCCACAACGTCTGCTTTGGGCCATTTGCATTGAATCAGTTCATTGGCCTACATCGATGCATCCAGCGCATCAATAATCCATCCCAGCTTCATGAAGGACGACAGCTTAGGGGCAAGCTTCGAATTCGTGTTCGGAACTTCCAGCGGGCTGCAGTCCACGATCACGAAGAACGACTGAAATTGAACTGCCTCTCGCCTCGCAGGCGCGGTCGAAATAATTTCGATTGGTGTCTGTGTACTCAATCTCAAGCACGTAGTGACCGTATACGTCCTGGTAATCCTGGCATTCTTGGTACACTTCGCACGACTCTACGATGGCGAAATCAAAGCCCGATGCTTTGCCTTTGTCACCGAGTTCGGCGCCATTCTTCTGGCCAAACGCCAACCCCTGTCGATGGGCGCGATCGACCAGCATTTTTGCAAACGCCAGACTGTCTGCCATGTTTAAGGCGCCGTCAGATCGTGAATAGGTATCGAGGTTGTCAGCTTCGATCGCAGCAAAGCCATCGTCAGCACACTTATCAATCCACGGACCGATTATGGACAAGAGGGCCTTGCGTTTTCCACCTGTGCTGATGTCCAAGATGATCTCATCGGGCCAGTTAGGATCCTCCATCCAGTCGTTGTCTCGCCGGAGCAGCAGTTCCGGATGAGTTTCAATCCACCAACGCGTTTCCTCGGGTTGGGTCTGGAAAGCGTTGACATAGCAGATGTTGTAAAGCCCTTCAGCCGGCGCCTCTAAGCGATCGCGGCTTACGATGGATACATGGGCCGGCGGTGAGTACGCCCCGCCGAGCTGAGAGTCATAACTGGCGCCTGGCGGGAAAAGCTGGGCAGCCATCGTGGTCGAGGTCGCGATTAGCCAAAACAAAACCAGCGACACCCATTTCATCTGCAATCCTTCTGCGACCAATCAGACCATGACTACCACGTGTCCAGCCGGGCAGCGCACAAGTATCGGATCTAGCCACAAATGGAATGGTGTACACGTGCCTAGGACGCCCTGAGCCAGCGCGCTCAGCGTAACATTTTCCACATTGCGTCCGCGGCTTTCATGCGTTGGCTAGCGAGGGAGCATTGGTTCGTCGTTTGCATTTCCTTGCCTCCGATGTGGCCAGATCAAGCACAGGGTCGGTGTCGCTGTCAGGCCGGGACGTGCTCTTTGCCGACTGCAAAGAGGATAATTCGTCCAGCCATCGCGACCCCGGCAGATCCACTGATGGATGCTGTCCGCGAGGTCTTCTGAAATGTCCATCGTGCGGAGCGGCAGCAAAGGTCATGGCCGCCATGGAGGAGGCCAACCGGCGCTGGGGGCGGGCGACTGTCATGCCGGTCACCGTGACGGGCATCGCATCGAAGGCGCAGACCGTCTCGACCAATTTCGAGGTGCTTTAACCCGTCCACCAAGCGATGAAACGAGCTTCTAACGGTCGGTCAAATGTTTGGGAACTTGTCGGGTTTGCAGTTTGTCAGCCAGGGTAGCAGACTTGCACCGTAGCAGTTCTCAGGGACGAGTCGGCTCGTTCATAGCCATGGCGCCATCGGATAAAGGCCGGCAACGCCGCCAGACTTCACCGAACACAGCCACGCACATCAAGCCAGCGACTACCAACAGCCACAATGATGGCTTTTGCCCGATTGCACCCATTGCCACCGACAGCGCGACCGGCGCCAGTGCAGACAAACCGAGCCGGCCCATACCGATCCAGCCCAGCCGCTTGCCGAAGCCCGCCTTGCCGAAGATGGCTAGCGGCAAGGTGCCGGAAACGATGCTGAATAGCCCGCTTCCTAGGCCGAAGATCATGGCGAACGCCACGGCGCCAGTGATCGATGGTGCCGATAAAGCCAAAATGCCAAGCGCCAGGGGCATGGTAATGGCTGATACCACCGCCAGTGCCGTCGCCGGCAACACCTTGCCAAAGCCCATGTTGATCAGGCGACTGACCACTTGAGCCGGCCCGAGCAATGACGCCACCCAGACGCCGGCAGTCCCCAGCCCGAGCAGTCCCAGCATCGGGACCATGTGGAACAGCGTTGCCGCCGAAACGAAACCGGCGAGCGAAAACCCGAGCACGATCAGGATGAACACGAAGTTGGCGTTTTCGAGCATCATCGGAGGCTTGACCGCGATAGTTTCGGCCGGCCGGGCGGCTGCAATCCTGGCGAAGCGAGACAGGCAGAGGTGAAGCGGCAGGCAGACAAGGAGGTTCAGACCCGCGAACAGGAAATAGACCTGGTGCCAGTTGAGGCTCTGCAGGAGCCAGCTGGTCAGTGGCCAGAAGATGGTGGAGGCGAAGCCGGCGATCAGGGTCAAATAAGTGATGCTGCGCTGCGCCCGGGCACCGGTGCTTTGCGCGAGGAAGGCAAACGCCGTCGCGTATAGCACGAAGGCCGAGGCCAGCTCGACCAGGATCATGCCGGCCAGAAACAACAATGTGTTGCTGGCCACGCCGCACACCGCCAACGCGATGGCGGCTCCGATCGAGCCGAGCGACATCACCCTGGCGGCACCGTGCCGATCGGCGAGGCCGCCCGCCCAGGGTGAGATAATGCCTCCAGCCAACAGCGCCAGCGAGATGCAGCCATAAATCCACTCGACCGCCACCTCGAACGCAACCGCTATGCCCGGCGCCAGGATGCTGAAGCTGTAATAGAGTGTGCCGTAGCCAATGATCTGGGTAATACCGAGAGCCCAGATCGCCCCGGCGTTGGAATGGGTGTCGGCCATATGTGCTAGATCGACTTCAGGCCGACCCGCTCCTCGAGTTGGGCGGCCGTTTCCTTGCGCTCGCTGTAACGGGAGGTCAGATAGCCGGCGACGCCACGGTTGATCAGCGTGAACTTCACCAGCTCTTCCATAACGTCCACCACCCTATCGTAGTAAGATGACGGTTTCATGCGTCCGTCCGGCTCGAACTCCTGAAAAGCCTTGGCGACCGAGGATTGATTGGGGATGGTGACCATCCGCATCCAGCGTCCCAAAATGCGCATCTGGTTGACGGCGTTGAACGACTGCGACCCACCCGAGACCTGCATCACTGCCAGCGTCCGACCTTGCGTCGGACGGACCGACCCGCCCGGCAGCGGGATCCAGTCGATCTGCGCCTTCAGCACCGAACTCATGGCGCCATGTCGCTCCGGGCTGGTCCACACCTGGCCCTCCGACCAGAGCATGGCCTCGCGCAGTTCCTGCACCTTGGGATGATCATCGGGGGCATCACCCGGCAGCGGCAGGCCATTGGCATGAAAGATGCGAACCTCGGCACCGAACGCTTCCAGCAGGCGCTGCGCCTCGAACGTGAGGAGCCGGCTGTAGGAGCGTTCGCGCAGGGAGCCATAAAGCATCAAGATGCGGGGCTTATGCTGCAGGACGGGGGCGATCAACTGGGCGACGTCAGGCACCTCGAAGGCATCGGCGACGATATTGGGAAGATCAGACAAGGCGCTTCCCTTCGGCGTCGATGATGACTTCGCCGTCTTCCTTGGTGAACGGCCCGATGTCGGGGTTCTCCAGAATGTCGAACACGACCTCGCTGGGCCGGCATAGCCTGGTGCCGATCGGCGTCTCGACAAACGGGCGGTTGAGCAGAATTGGGTGTGCTTCGATGGCATCGAGCAGGGCGTCATCGGATGCGTCTGCCAGACCCAGCGCTGCATATGGCGTATCCTTCTGACGGATCGCTTGCCGCAACGACATGCCGGCGGCGGCGACCAGTTCCAGTATCCTCTCCCGCGATGGCGGCGTCTTGAGATAGTCGATGACCACGGGCTCGACGCCCGATTGCCGGATCATCGCCAGAGTGTTGCGCGACGTGCCGCAATCCGGATTGTGATAGATGGTGACGGTCATTGCGCTGCCCTCGCTTGGGTGTTGCGGCGCACGGCGGCGCCAGATTCATACCAGCCCTTGCTGCGGTTGACGATCCACACCACCGACAGCATCACCGGCACTTCGACCAGTACGCCGACGACCGTGGCCAATGCAGCGCCCGAGTTCAACCCGAACAGCGCAATGGCGGCTGCAACCGCCAGCTCGAAGAAATTGGAGGCGCCGATCAGTGCGGACGGGCCGGCGACGCAATGCTGTTCGCCCGACACCCTGTTGAGCAGATAGGCCAAGCCCGAGTTGAAATAGACCTGGATCAGGATCGGTATCGCCAGCAGCAGGATGATCGTGGGCTGGGCCACTATCTGCTCGCCCTGGAAGCCGAACAGCATCACCAGCGTCAGCAGCAGGGCCCCGATCGAGATCGGCTGCAGGATCGACAGCACAAGGTTCATGGCGTCGATGCCGCCATTGGCGAGCAGCCAGCGCCGATAGAGCTGCGCCACGATCACCGGCACCACGATATAGAGCCCGACCGATAGCAGCAGCGTATCCCATGGCACCGTGATCGCCGACAGGCCCAGCAGCAAGCCGACGATAGGCGCGAAGGCCATGACCATGATGGCGTCGTTGAGCGCCACCTGGCTCAAGGTGAAATGGGGTTCCCCTTTCACCAGGTTCGACCAGACGAACACCATGGCGGTGCAGGGCGCGGCGGCCAGGATGATGAGCCCCGCGATATAGCTGTCGATCTGCATTTCCGGCAGCAGGGGCCGGAACAGCCAGCCGATGAACAGCCAGCCCAGTAGCGCCATCGAGAAGGGCTTGATGGCCCAGTTGATGAAGACCGTAACGCCGATGCCGCGCCAGTAGGCACCGACCTGGCGAAGGCTCATGAAATCGATGCGCACCAGCATGGGGATGACCATCAGCCAGATCAGCACCGCCATCGGGATGTTGACCTGGGCATATTCGAAGGCGCCGAGCCCCTGGAAGAATGCCGGGAAAAACTGGCCGGCAGCAATGCCCACGACGATGCAGATCGCGACCCAAAGGGTCAGGTAGCGCTCGAAGATGGACATGGGGCCTAAGCTACTTTCGACGACTTGGTGGTGGTTCCGTCCAAGGCGCCGATGCCTTCGAGCCTGGAGTTGAGAGCCATGCGGTCGATGAAATAGGCCCGGAAGCGGCCCTGCCCGACATGATTGAGGATGGCCTCGCCCAAAATCGAGCGGGCGGAATTGCCGGTGCAGAGGAACAGCACGTTATAGACGCGGTCAGACATGGCTCGGATCCTTGGGAGCGCAGCATGGAGTGAATTCGGCAATGAGGGGCGCGCACAATTCTGGTCGACCGCCGCAGCAGTCCTGGACCAGGAAGCTCGTGATCTCACGCACCCGATCGACCACGGCGCGATAGACGATCGACCGGCTGTGGCGTTCAGATTCGATGAGCCCGGCGCGGGTCAGAATGGCCAGGTGCGTCGACATGGTATTCTGCGGCACTTCGAGCTGCCGCGCGATCTCGCCAGCAGCCAGCCCCAAGGGTTCGTGTTCCATCAGCAGACGGAACGTCTCCAGGCGTGTCACCTGGGACAGGGCAGCAAAAACATCGAGAGCTTGATCTGATTCCATATATCGAGTTTTATCGATATCACAGCCTCAAGTCAAGTTTTGAGCTGTTCCCACCGAGTTCAAACCCTGCAAGCAGCGAACTTAGGCAGGAAGTTAAAGAGGTATTTGGGGCCCAATCGATATTCACCGCAGTGCATTCGCTAAGCGGATCACCGACACCGTCCTTGAACAGATAGCGCCAGCAACAACAATACAGCTAAATCACTCAAATAATTGGCGCGCCCTAAGAGATTCGAACTCCTGACCCCCAGATTCGTAGTCTGGTGCTCTATCCAGCTGAGCTAAGGGCGCGCACGGCCGTTGGAACGGCTGGTTTCGGGGGGAGACATCATCTCCTCCTGAAGCGGCGCCACCCATACATGGGGGATTTGGGGTTGGCAAGCGCACATGACGGTTTTTTAAAACTGGCCTAGGGAGAAACCTGCAGCGCGCTCGGCAGCACGATGTCGAACCGCGTCCCCACCGGCCCGTCGATGAACAGCAATTGTCCGCCATGGGCTTCGGTAATTTCGCGCGCAATGGCGAGGCCGAGCCCGGTCCCACCGGCGCGGGCCGAGCCTTCGAAGGCCACGAACAGATTGTCGCGCGCCCGCGGCGGCAGGCCCGGCCCGTTGTCGGCGACCGAAATGGTGATATCCTCGGCGGTCTCAAGCACAGCTACAGAAACCGTCGGATCGACAATGGCCGCTCCAGCCGCCTCCAGCGCCTCACGGGCGTTCTTGAGGAGGTTCAGCATGACCCGGCCCATCTGGCCCGCATCGAGGCTCAGCACCAGTGTCGCCGGCAGGCTGTTCGCAAAAGCGATCGCCGGATGGCCGACCAGCCGCGCATCGAATGCAGCGTCCTCGACCAGCTCGTGCAGTGCAACTGGCGCCAGTTGCGGCGGCACGGCGGTCTGGCGGCCATATTCAAGCACCGACTGGGCAAAGCCGATGGCCCGGTCGAGCGTCGTCACCAAACGCGGCGCCAGCCGCTGCACCTTGGGATCGTCAAGCGTCGCCACCTGGTCGGACAGCAATTGCGCCGAGGTCAGCGTATTGCGCAGATCGTGGTTGATCTTGGCGACCGCCAGTCCGAGGTCGGCCAGGTGCCGGCGCTGGCGCAACATCGAGAAGATATCGCGCTCCATCGCCGCCAGTTCCCGCTCGGCAATGCCGATCTCGTCGCGCCGTGTCGATGGCGTGATGATCAGGCTGCCGTTTTCCGGCGCCTGGCGGAACGCCAGCATGTTCTGGGTCAGCCGCCGCACCGGGTGGATGAACAGATAACTGGCCGACAGATAGAGCGCAAAAGCCGTGGCGGCTGCGATGGCCAGCGATACCGCCCCGATCTGGCGCGAATAATCCAGCATGTCCTGGCGCAGCGGGCGCTCGGCCATCAACAGTTCGACGAGGCTCTGGTCCTGGTCGCCCTCGCCGACGATTCGCAGCGTCCGGCCCGGCCCGGCAAACAAGGTATCAAAGGCGCCCAGCACCAGCGTCACCAGATCGGTCTGGCGCATGTCGGCGGTGACCACCACTTCGGGCGTCACCGGATCGGCCAGCTCGATCAGCTGGCTCTGCCCCTCGCGTCGATACACGATGGCATTGGCGCCAGCCGAAGTCAGCAGCCGGTCGGTCAAATTGCGCGGCAGCGCCATCACGTCCGGCACGGCGTCGAGCACGCGCGCCGCCACGACGCCGACGCGCAGGCGATCGTTCAGCCAGCTGGCCCGGAAACTGGCCACCGAGGGCACGTAGACGACGATTTCGGCGAGCAGGATCACCGCACAAATCGTCGCGATCAGCTTGTTGGAAAGGCCTGACCAACGTCTTGGCATGAGGTGGTGTTCAGCTGTCATCGAATGCACTATATCGCAACGCCAGACGCGGGGAAGGGTCGGCGGTAACGCCAAACAGCGGAGTTGGCAGCATGCGATGCGTCGTATTGCCTCCTCTCGGCAGCGGTGGTCCTTCGTGGCGCCGATGACAGCCCCGGATGTCAGCACTGTATGACCACAGGAAGTGCGCATCCTCGCGTTGACTTGGCTCCAAGTTTTCCCTATAGACGCCACCAACCCGCACCGTGGGCGCCCGGCGCTTGATGTGTGTCTGAAATTCTTGCGATAAGCAGCCAAATTAGAGGAACCGTGCCCGGCGCGGTTTGATGTCATGAAACGTACTTTCCAGCCGTCCACGCTCGTGCGCGCCCGCCGTCACGGTTTCCGTGCCCGCATGGCCACCAAGGACGGTCGTGCGATCATCAACAAGCGCCGCCGCGACGGTCGCAAGAAGCTCACTGCCTAAGATTGCGGGGGCCGCATGACGGCCATCGAGCAAACGCCAGGCGAGACAACGCCGGTTGCCCTGCGTCGGCTGACCAAGCGGCAACAGTTCCAAAAAGCTGCCCGGGGCAATCGCGCCGGGCGGTCTGCGTTTGGGTTGCAGGTTATCGCTGCGCCCCAGGACGCGCCGGGAATCGGGTTCACCGTCACCAAGAAGACGGGCAATTCTCCACAGCGCAATCGGATAAAACGGCGCCTTCGGGCCGCTGTGACAGCTTGCGCGCGTGACTTTGTGCCGGCCCACGACTATGTGCTGGTCGGCAAGCGCGAAGCGTTGAGCGAACCTTTCAGCAAGCTGGTTGCCGATCTGGGCACTTTGATCACCAAGGTGCACGCGCCCAGATCACCGGGCAACCCCAATAATTCCGGCCGCGGCGGCCCACGGAAACCGAGATGATGAGTGACAATCGCAACATAATCCTGGCCATTGTGCTCAGCATGGTCGTGCTGTTCGGCTGGCAGTTCTTCGTTTCCGGCCCGCAGATGCAGCGCCAGCAGCAACAGGCACAGATCGCCGCCGAGCAGGCGCAGTCCGAGGCCGCCCTCGCGACGCCAACTGCCAATGCCGATGGCACCATGCCTGCCGCCGGCACGCCCGGCGCCGTCGCTGCCGATGGCACGGTGACCTACGCCGATCGTGCCGCAGCCATTGCCGCTAGCGCTCGCGTCACCATCGATACCGAGGATCTAGCCGGTTCGATCAATCTGACCGGCGCCCGGCTCGACGATCTCGAGCTCAAGCAATACCGCGAGACGGTCGATCCCACGTCGCCGATCATCACGCTGCTGACGCCCGCCGGCGTGCCCAACGCCTATTTTGCCGAGCAGGGCTGGGTACCGGCTGCTGGCGCCAATATCGCAGTGCCAAACGGTCAGACCGTCTGGGCCGTCGATGGCGCCAATTCGACGCTGACCGCCGCGACGCCCGTCACCCTGATCTGGGACAATGGCGCCGGCCTGATCTTCCGCCGCACCTTTGCGGTCGATGAGCACTATCTCTTTACCGTCACCCAGTCGGTCGAAAACACCGGCACGGGCGACGTGGCGCTATATCCCTATGCCCGCGTGGCGCGCCATGGCACGCCCAAGGTCGCCAATTTCTTCATCCAGCACGAAGGCCCTCACGGCGTGCTGGGGTCCAACAACATGATCTCGAAGAAATACACCGACCTGCAAAAGGACCAGCAGGCCCGCTTCGACAACACCACCGGCTGGCTCGGTTTCTCGGACAAATACTGGGCCACCGCCGTCTTGCCCAAGGCTGGGGTCGGCATCAATGCCCTGTTCTCCTGGAAGAACACCGGCAGCTATGACGACTATCAGACGAGCTTCGTCGAGACCGCCCCGGTGGTCATCGGCGCCGGCGCGACGGTCACGCACGAGAGCTATCTGTTCGCCGGCGCCAAGGATCAGGCGATCGTCGACAGCTATCAGCAACAGTATGGCTTCGACCGGCTCGACCTGCTGATCGACTGGGGCTGGCTGTCGTTCCTGACCAAGCCTATGCACTGGCTGTTGATCACGCTTTATGGCCTGCTGGGCAATTTCGGTCTGGCTATTCTTGCCGTGACCATCATCGTCAAGGCGCTGTTCTTCCCGCTGGCCAGCCGCTCCTATGCCTCGATGGCCGCGATGCGCCGCGTGCAGCCGGAAATGAAGTCGATCCAGGAGCGCCTCAAGGAAGACCGGCCTGCCCAGCAGCAGGCCATGATGGAGCTGTACAAGAAGGAAAAGATCAATCCGCTCAGCGGTTGCTGGCCGATCCTGATCCAAATCCCGGTGTTCTTCTCGCTCTATACCGTCATCTTCATCAGCCTCGAGATGCGCCACGCGCCATTCTTTGGCTGGATCCAGGATCTGGCGGCGCCCGATCCGACCAATATCTTTACGCTGTTCGGTCTGGTCTCGTGGACCCCGACGGCCCTGCCCTTTATCGGCAGCTTCCTGCACCTGGGCGTCTGGCCGGTCATCATGGGCATCACCATGTGGGTCCAGATGAAGCTCAATCCGCCGCCACCAGATCCGACCCAGGCGATGATCTTCAACTGGATGCCGGTGATCTTCACCTTCATGCTGGGCACTTTCCCAGCGGGTCTGGTGATCTACTGGGCCTGGAACAATACGCTCTCGGTGACCCAGCAGTATTTCATCATGAAGCGCCACGGCGCCGAGGTTAATCTGTTCGGCAACATCATGAACAGCTTCAAGCGCAAGCCGGTGGAACCCACCAAACCCTGATTGACGAGGGCGCCCATCGGGCGCCCTTTTCGTTTGTGCGTCCGGCTTTCCCTCGTGGGCCGGGAGTGCTAGGGAACGCCAACGTCCTTATCCGGGGCCCTGCGCTCGATGCGCGCCCTGTCGATCCACAGGACAAGACCAATCTGAAAGACCAGACCATGCAGCCCGATCAAGTTGACTATTCCCCCGATATCGTCGAACGCGGCCGCCTGCTGTTCGCCCGCCCGTTCCTGTTCACCAAGGGCTGCGTGCGCATCGCCGATCTGCCGGCGATGGATCGGGTCGAGATTTCCTTTGCCGGGCGCTCCAACGTCGGCAAGTCCAGCCTGATCAATGCGCTGGTCGGCATGTCGGGCCTCGCCCGCACCTCCAACACGCCGGGCCGCACCCAGGAGCTCAATATTTTCGAGAGCCAGAGCGAGCAGCTGCGCATCGTCGACATGCCCGGCTATGGCTACGCCAAGGCGCCCGAAGACAAGGTCCGCGCCTGGACCAAGCTGATCCACCAGTATCTCACCGGCCGCGCCACGCTGCGCCGGGTCTATGTGCTGATCGATGGGCGCCATGGCCCCAAGGACACCGACATCACGGTGATGAACGAGCTCGACAAATCCGCCGTCAGCTACCAGATCGTGCTGACCAAGGCTGACAAGCCCTCGGCCGAAGAGTTGCAACAGGTCATCGCCGCGACCAAGGCATCCATCACCAAGCGCCCCGCCGCCCATCCGCACGTCATCCTGACCTCCTCGGTCAAGGGCGACGGCCTCAAGGAACTGCGCACCGAAATCGCGATGCTGCTGGTGAGCTGAGGCGGCTTGGCTGCCGTTAATGATCGCCCACGCGCTATCGTCACCCACCGCACGTCATCCTCGGGCTTGACCCGAGGACACTGCACTTGCCGAGGCTGCTGTTAAGTCAAAAGCCCTCGGATCAAGCTCGAGGATGACGACAGAGGCATTGGCGCTACCGCACTGCCACCAGCCTATCGCCCTACGAAAAACTGCCCGATATAGCCGGCCATGTCCTTGCTGTGCGAGGCCGTCGCGATCGACGCCACCGCCTTGTCCACTACTGCGTCGGGTGCCTTGCCCCGGCGCAACTCGGCCAGAGCCAGGGTATAGTCATCGGCAAATTCGGGATGCGGCTGGACGCTCAGGGCCGCGCCATTGCGATAGGCCAGCCCAGCATTTGGCGTGAAATCGGAAGCCAAAATGACCTCGGCCTCGCGCGGCGGCACGATCACCTGATCCTGGTGCGAACACGCCACCGCCAGCGCCGCTGGTGCCGTCCGCATGAAATCGGGCTTGGCCTTCACGCCATAGGTATGCCGCCCGAGCCCCCAGCCCTTGTCGGATTTCCGCACATCGCCGCCCAGCGCATCGGCCATGATCTGGTGGCCAAAGCAAACCCCGAGCATCGGCGTGCGCTGGCCATAGGCATTGCGGATGAACGCCCGCAGCGGATCGAGCCATGGTAGCTGGTCATAAACCCCAGCCGCCGAACCCGTGATGACGATCCCCTGGAGCTGCCCCGGATCGGGCAGCGGCGCGCCATCGCTGACGGCCACCAAATCATAGCTGAACCCCTGCCCCGTCCCATCGAACATGGCCTCGAACATCTTGCGATAGGGCCCGAACTTTTGCCGCAACGGCTGCGGCACGTCGCCGGTCTGGATGATGGTGAGTTTCATGGGAACTAGTTCTTGGGCTGGACTGTGACAGCGGAAGCTATCGACAATGCAGCTCACAGAATCAACCATTTCGGTCCGATATGTCCGCACCTGTTCGCATAGCCGTCGTGCAAAGTCGCATCGAGCGCGATATCTCTGCCAATGGCGCGCACATCCGTGCACTGCTTGAAACCGCCGCCGCAAAAGGCGCTTCCCTGGCTTTGTTTCCAGAAGGTGCCCTGTCGGGCTATTGCAAGGCCCAGATCACCGACTGGACGCAAGTAGACTGGCCACTGTTGAGCGCCGAACTCGCGGCCGTCAAAAAAAGCGCCCGTGCACTTGGCATTGTCGCTGTCGTTGGGGCAGCTCACCCAATAGCAGATCGGCGTCCGCATAACAGCGTCTATGCCCTGCCGTCCGCTTTACGCTACGACAAGCGCTATCTGTCCAATACGGAAATCAACGACTGGTTCACCCCGGGCATTGAGCCAAAGGTGCTCTGCGTCGGCGACTACGCATTCGGACTCACCATCTGCATCGAAGTCCACTTCCCCGAGCTTTACATGGCCTACGAAGCTCTCGGGGTCGATTGCATCCTGCACGCAACCTACGGAGTCGGACCAGTCGGCGATGTCCTACTCCGCAGCCACGCTGCCGTGAACTGCGTGTGGATGGCTGTCGCCACCCCAGCCAATGCCGACAGCCCGGCGTCAGGCATCATCAGTCCCGATGGCGAATGGCTAGCGCGTTGCCAACAAGGCGTCGATATTGCGGTGGCAACGCTCGATCGCGACGATCCTGATTTTGATATCGCATTGAATAGAGCGCGACCTTGGCGCCGTAGGGCGCGCCAAGGCCAGATCTACCGGGATGCCCTTTAAGCCGCCAGGAACTTTAGCGCCACACCATTGATGCAATAGCGCAGGCCGGTGGGCTGCGGGCCGTCTTCGAACACGTGGCCCTGGTGGCCGCCGCAGTTGGAGCAGTGCACTTCGGTGCGGGTCATGAACAGGCTGTCGTCGACCGAGTTGCCGATACCACCCTCGATGAAGGTGTAAAAGCTCGGCCAGCCCGTACCGCTGTCGAACTTGGTTTCCGAAGCAAACAGCGGCGTGTCGCATCCCGCGCACGCAAAAGTGCCGGCGCGATGCTCATCGTTGAGCGGGGAGGTGAAGGGCCGCTCGGTGCCCTCGTGCCGCAGCACGTCATAGGCTTCGGGCGTCAGCTTGGCCTTCCACTCGTCGTCGCTCAGCTTGTAGGGAAAATCACCTTCGGCTGCCTCGACCGCACCCATCGGGCGCCAAAACCCGAAGGCGGCGATAGCGCCAAGGCCGGCACCGGCCAGCAGAAAATTGCGACGATCGATGACCATGATCCAATTCCTCATAAAGCTTGCCCCGCACCTGGGCCGCGGGAGGATGCAGCGCCACGCACGGGGCAGGTGTGACGTTACCATTGTGAACCTCGGGCAAGGCAATGGCACGTCAATTTCAGGTGAGAGGCGGATCACCCCGCCTCTCGGGCGCCATTTGGAGCGGCGCCTTTGGTATTACATGGCCGACTTTGGCGTCAGGACGGCGTCGATCACGTGGATCACGCCATTCGACTGGATCACGTCCGCGATGGTGACGTTGGCAACGGTGCCGTTTTCGTCGGTCACGGTGACCTTGCCATCAGCAGCCTTGAGCGTCAGCTTGCAGCCACCGACGGTGTCCACGACATGCTCGCCACCATCGGCTTCAACCATGCCGACGATGTCGGTGGAGAGGGCCTTGGCTGGGATCACGTGGCAAGCCAGGATGGTCGACAGCATTTCCTTGTTTTCGGGCTTCAGCAGCGTGTCGACAGTGCCGGCTGGCAGGGCGTCGAACGCTTCGTTGGTTGGAGCCAGAACGGTGAATGGGCCGGGGCCCGACAGCGTCTCGACGAGGCCTGCAGCCTTGACGGCGGCAACCAGGGTCGTGTGGTCGGCAGAGTTCACGGCGTTTTCGATGATGTTCTTGTCAGCCGACATGGCAGCGCCACCGACCATCGGGTTTTCCTGCGCGTAGACGGCAGCACCGGAGAGCGAGGCGACCGAGAGCATGGCGGCAAGCGTGAGAGTGCGGAAATTCATGGTAGTTTCCTTCCTGTTTCGTACCCATTGTTCGTCTGGGACATGCGAAGGAACGGGGCCGCAAATTTCTAAGTTTCAAATCCGGCCAACAAGCTCAGAAAAAATAGCAATTATCTGAAAATCAAAAATTATCTTTTTATTTCAAAAACTTAAGAGCCCGCAGCAGTGACCTAAGTCGACTGCTGCGGGCTCTTTCGAGAGGTTTTAATTTGGTGATCCAACGGACCTAGATTGGCGTAACGGCGCCCTTCGCAACGATCGGTCCGGTCGGCCCGCCGGTCGGCGATCCGCCCTTGGGTTCGAGCGTGATGGCCAGCACCGAGCCATCGCCCAGCCCCGCCAAGACGTTTTGCGGCACGGCAACCGAGCTCCGCGCGTTGACCGGTACCACACCCATCGAAACCGGATTATTGCCGCCCTGGATGGCCCAAAGCTCGAAATCGCGATCCGGCACGGCTTCACCCGACAAAGCGGTCAGCCGCACATTGCCGCTGCCATCATAGAGCGCGACGAATTTGACATTGCTGCCCTCTTCCTCGAGCGCCGCGACCAGCTGGGTGGTCAGCGCGCCGACGTCCTGCCGGGGTTCGACGAGATTCAATCCGATCGCCGCAACCGCTACGGCTGCAGCCCCGCCCGCCATCGCACGCCATACCGTCAGCGATTCCCACCAGCCGGTTTTCTGTTGCGATGCCCCGAAGACGCGCGCTTCGATGGCCTTGTAGATGTGCTGCGGCGCCGGGGTTTCCGCATATTCTTCGTTCAGCTCACCGAACCGGGCGACCCAGAAATCGCGTTCGGCTCTAAGGGCCTGGTCGTCCTCGATCAAACGCCCGATGCGCTTGTGCTCTGCCTCGGAAAGGAGCCCGAGGACATATTCGGCAACCAAGGCATTACGCCCCGCATAGCCGGGGCCGCTGTCATCGCTCGTGCTCATGCGGTCAGACAATCTTTCAGTTTCAGCAGGCTCCGGCGTAGCCAGGTCCGCATCGTGTTCAAAGGCACGGCGTAGCGTTCGGCGAGCTCTTCGTAGCTATAGCCGTCGAGATAGGCGCCGCGCACCGCGTTGGCGCGGTCCGCTTCAAGTGTCGCAAGACATCTCTCGATCTGGCCCCGTTCTTCGTTGTCCTGCGTCGCCCGCTCCGGCGAAGGCCCGGCATCGGGTATGTCCAGCGCCACATCGATGTCGTCGGACATCGGGCGTCGGGCCCGCAGGATATCGAGCGCATGGTTGCGTGCCACTGCAACCATCCAGCTGATCGGGCTGGTGCTGCCGGCCACATAGCGGTCGGCTCTTTGCCAGATCTTGACGTAGACCTCCTGGATTGCCTCTTCGGCTTCCGAGCGGTCCTTTAATATACGCAAGGTTACCCCAAAGAGTTTCGCGCTGGTGCGCTCGTACAGCGATCGGAATGCTGCACGATCACGCATGGCGCAACGCCCGATAAGATCGGCGATATCGCGGGACGGTGTGTTTTGCACGACCATGTTGTTTGCCTCCCAGCTTTGCGGCAACGGTTGCCCCTGCCCATGGCGACCCCTGCCCCCACACATCGCAACAAATCCGCACGCGGATCAATGTGCAATTGCGCCATTAGCGTCTTTTCCTTTGCGCAATGATGGTCTATCCCCGTTTCGGACTTTTTAGCGCTGTTCTAACAACCGATTGGGTCTGCCCATGTCCGACGAACTTTCCACGACCGACCGGTTCAGCCATGACGCTGGCATCCTCGCCCAGGCTCTGCCCTACATGCAGCGCTACGAGGGCAAGACCGTCGTCGTCAAATACGGCGGCCATGCCATGGGCGATGCCAAGCTCGGCGCGGCCTTTGCGCGCGATATCGCGCTGCTCAAGCAATCCAAGGTCAACCCCATCGTCGTGCACGGCGGCGGTCCGCAGATCGCCTCCATGCTGGCAAAGCTGGGGATCGAATCCAAGTTCGAGGGCGGCCTGCGCGTCACCGATCAGCGCACCATGGAAATCGTCGAGATGGTCCTGGCCGGCTCGATCAACAAGGAAATCGTGGCGCTGATCAATGCCGAAGGCGAATGGGCCATTGGCCTCTGCGGCAAGGACGGCAACATGGTGTTTGCCAAGAAGGCCGTCAAAACCGTCAAGGACCCGAACTCCAACATCGAGCGCGTGCTCGATCTGGGCTTCGTCGGCGAGCCCGTCGAAGTCGATCGCACCCTGCTCGACCTGCTGGCGCGCTCCGAGATGATCCCGGTGATTGCGCCGGTCGCACCGGGCCGCGACGGCAATACCTACAACATCAATGCCGACACTTTCGCTGGTGCCATCGCCGGCTCGCTTGGCGCCAAGCGCCTGCTGTTCCTGACCGACGTTCCCGGCGTGCTCGACAAGAACGGCACGCTGATCCCAGAACTGTCGGTGCGCGAAGCCAAGGAGCTGATCGCCGACGGCACGATTTCGGGCGGCATGATCCCCAAGGTCGAAACCTGCCTCGAGGCGCTGGAAAACGGTGTCGAGGGCGTGGTCATTCTCAATGGCAAGTCGCCGCACGTGGTGCTGGTCGAACTGTTCACCGAATTCGGCGCCGGTACGCTGATCGTGCGCTAACCGCGTCCGGTTCTGGAATTGAAAAGGCCGCCCATCGGGCGGCCTTTGTTGTTTGATCAGACTTCGACGATCGCCGCGTGCGCGGGGGCGTGCCCCTGGTGCGGCACCGGCCGCTTGAAGAAGCGTGCCAGCACGAAGACGATGAAGAAGCTGGCGATGACGTACCAGAGCGCCAGGCTCGCCGCCGAAGCGAATGCCGCACGCTGCGGTACGCCCGAGGCCATCTGGCTGCCGAGGTTCGAGAAGAATATCTCCCCGATGAACGCCACGCCGAGCGCGCCGCCGACCTGCTGGAACGCCTGCAGCGCCCCCGAACCGGCGCCCGCATCGCGCGGTGGCACATTGGCCAGCACCAGCTGGAACAGCGACGAGAAGCCGAGACCCAGGCCAATGCCCGAGATCAGCAGCGGCGGCAGGAAGGCCCAATGGTCGATGCTGTCGCCGACGCTGGCGATATAAAAATGCAGCCAGCTGATGCCGATCACCAGCATGGCGCCCGACGTGGCCAGCCGCGCCCGCAGATAGTGCGAGCCGAACCGTCCGGCGATCAGCGACGCCACCAGCACGCCCACCGAGAACGGGGTGTTGGTCAGCCCGGACTCCAATGGGGTAAAGGCAAAGCCGCCCTGTAGCAGCAGCGAGATGATCATGAACATGCCCGGGATGCCCGAGGCGAAGATCGTGGTCACGAAGGCGCCGAACATGAACTGGCGGTTGGTGATCAGGTCGAAGTTGAGCAATTGCGGCTCGCCCGCCTTGGCGCGGTTGCGGGTCCAGACCACGAACGCCGCCATCAGTACCAGTCCGGCGAGGATCATGCCGAAGGCCCCAAGCGGACAGCCCTAGGTGCGGCCCTCGATGATGGGAAACACCACGGCCAGAATGCCGAGGCCGAACAGCACGATGCCGACGAAATCGTTCTTGAGGCCGGGATGGCCGGGCAGGCGCGGAATGAGGAACCAGCCGGCGATGACGGTGATAATCCCGATCGGAATATTGACGAGGAAAATCGGCTGCCATTCCATGCCGAACAGATTGGCCGAAACCAGAATGCCGCCCAGGATCGGGCCGCACACCGAGGCCAGCCCGGCGGTCAGGCCGAACAGCGAAAACGCCTGGCCGCGTTCGTGCGGCGGAAACGTCACCGTGGCAATCGCCAGCACCTGCGGCGTCATCATGGCGCCAGCCAGGCCCTGGATGATGCGGGCCACAATCAGGAACTCGATGTTTGGCGCGAGGCCGCACAGCCCCGAAGCGATGGTGAAACCCGCCACGCCCCACAGGAACATCTTGGTGCGCCCGAAAATGTCGCCCAGCCGCCCGAACGGCAGCAGGCCCAGCGCGAACGCCAGGATGAAGGCCGCCACGACCCATTCGATCTGGCTGTCGGTGGCACCCAGGTTTTCGCGCATCGAGGGCAGCGCGACGTTGACGATGGTCACGTCGATCAAATTCATGAAGTTGGCGATCAGCAGCACGAACAGCGCCAGCCAGCGGCGCGGATCGGGGGCAGCGGGAGCGCCACCGTGGTGAGGAGTGTCGGCCATCGGATTATCCTTGCGAAACATCGGGTAAAACAGTGAAGCAGCGTTCCAGCTCGGCCAGCATCGGCTCGAGCATGGAGCTGTAAGAAGTCCAGCGGCGCCAGCAATCGATCAGCGCGCCCGTGGTGATGAAGGCGGCCGAGCGCGGATCCAGATTGCTGCGGAACGAGCCGTCGGCGATGCCGAGGGTATAGATCTCGACGAACTGCTTGCGCCAGTGATCGTGCAGCGGCGTCACGATATCGGCAATGGTCTTGTCGCGCCGGGCCCGCTCCAGCAGTTCGGTCATGACGATGACCATCTCGGGCATCTCCTCCATGATCTCGCGAAAATCGTCGAACTCCAGCCGCAACAGTCCGAGCGCCGTCTTGCCCGTGCGATCCTGCCGCATGCCCTGCTCGCGAAATTCGCCGCGCAGGCTTTCCGCGACGAGCGTGATCAGCGCCTCCTTGGTCGGCACATGATAATGCAGCGTCGCAATGTTGATGCCGACGCTGTGCGCAATGTCGCGCGTGCGCAGGCCCTCCAGCCCCTTCTCGACGATCAGCTGCCGCGCCGCCCGCGCAATCGCCACGCGCCGCTCGTCGCCGCTCTCGCGCCTGCCGCTACAGTCTTGCTCGTTGATCAACGCATGGGCTTCCCAGTGGGCGGCCTTCATAGGTCGGAGCCACCGTCTCAATCAAGTGATTGATAACGCCAATCTGCCATGCGTTTTGCAGCGGAGCCAGCGACTGCCCGCTGTCATAGTTCGTTTACCACCAGCCACTGTCGGCAAGTCAGTTGGCTATGCCAGGCACTGCAAAACCGATCGTGCGGCTACTTCGGTTTGCGCAACCGGCGAAACAGCCCCCGCTTGTGCAAGGCTTCGAACATTTCATCGGGACCTTCTGGGTCGAGCACTTCGTGATCCGCCAGCCAGGCCTCGATCGGCCCCAAGTCCTCGGTTACGTATGGGACCAGAGTTTTGCCGGTGCCGCGCAGGCTCTCGATGGCCCCGATCAGGCCCTGGGCGGCGACTGCGGCGTCGATGCGCTCCGGCGCAATGGCCAGATGCTCGCCGATCAAGCCGTTGCGGATGCTTCGGATGGTCTCGCCGATTGCCGGATTATCAACCAGCGCGGCGTTGATCGTCACGTCGCATTCGGTATCGAGCCGCATCGAGCGGTTATTGAGATTGGAGGAGCCGATCCGCAGCACCTCGTCGTCGATGATCAGGATTTTTGCATGCACATAGATCGGCTCGCCACCGCTCGTGACGGGCGTGTAAATTTTGAAGCGCCCATTCTTGTCGTGACGGCGGAGCGCCTCGTGCAGCCTTGCACGCGCCGTATCCATGGCCAGCGGCTCAAGCCAGCCTTGCGCGCTGTCCGGGTTGATGATGACAATTTCCGGCCCATCCGCTTCCTGCAAGCGCCTGGCGATTGCCTCGGCCACGCGGCGCGATGCGAAATATTGGCTTTCCGCATAAATATAGCGTCGCGCCGCGGCGATCTGGTCGAGGTAAAGCCGCTCGATTTCGAGGATTGCCGCTTGGCCTTCGGCTTCAGGGGCGGAGCGGGAAATGGCGATCGGCAGATCGGTGAATTGTGCGTCCAGCACATCGGGCCAGGGTGAGGCCTGCGGCTCGAGCGCGGGCATCGGCCCACCGCCTGCCGCGACCCAGCGGTCCCGCGCGACATCGGCCAGGGCTTTGGCGACCGGCCCTTCGAGCGCCGTGGTCGCGTCATGCCATGGTTTGTGCGGCTTGCCGTTGGGACGCAGCCGGCGCGGATCGTCGTGCCGGTGTTCGCGCGTGTCCCAGCGGTCCTGGGTCATGTCGATGCCGCCGCAAAATGCCATGGCTTCATCGATGACGACGATCTTTTGATGATGCGAGGCCGCTGGCGGGTGAGCGCCATCCAGCTTGGTGTGGATGCGATCGTGCTTCATCCATTTCAGCACCGTGAAAATCGTCGTGCCCCGCACCAGGGTCTTGAGCGCACCGAGGTCCCAACGCAGCAGGAATACCTCGAGCTCGGGGTTCTGCTGGACCAGCCAATAGATGAAATCGCCCACTTTTTCGGGCGCCCCATCGTCGTTGGAGCGGCCGAGGCGGATACGGGCATCGAAATCCCAGCCGATCAACACGATGCGCTTGCGGGCCTTGAGCATGGCCGCCCGGGCGACATTGAAATAGTCGTCCGCATCGACGATCACCGAGGCGCGGGTGGCCGTCTCGATCCGGTAGCAGTTGAGGCCCGCACGCAATGGACCGGTGTCGTCTGGGTCGTTCATCCGAAAGTCTTCTCTCAAACTGCCGTGTCGAGGTGCGCGCCAAAACCTGCCGCAACACACATGCCCGGCAGGTCACTGGTCAATAACGGGCCGGATTGGCTTTGGTTTCGGCCGGAATAGCGCAGCGCATCGGCGTCCGGACAATCCGCTCATCAAGCGCTGCATCCCCAGCTCATCGTGATCACCAAGCCCATGCCGAAACCTCGGCCCTAGCTCAACACCTTCACCACCCCCAATGTCACCCCGGCGCAGGCCGGGGCCCATCTCGAGATCCCTCCCCACGCCGCCAGGTCGTCCAGCCCCAGCCACCTTGCGGCTGTGGCCCGATCTCGAGATGGGTCCCGGGTCAAGCCCGGGATGACACAGCGTTTTGCTAGGCGAACGGTGCGAGCCACCGCACCAAAACTTATCCATCTTATCCCCCTGCCTTTCCCCCATGGCATATTCCCCCCATCGCCCTGCCAGAGCGCGGTCATGACGAGTGGATGGGCAGGAACGACAGCCGGGGAGCATGGGTCGCCAGGCTCCCGCATGGATGCTGACAACCAGTCGGACGCCCGTGTTGCGGAGGGTTTTAA
>Ga0247806_10000197_pt1 | contig 42132 bp, 74 predicted proteins | sample UWRJL059202B1_FD_179935 | JGI IMG/M metagenome (GOLD analysis project Ga0247806, IMG submission 179935) | Plant litter microbial communities from Arlington Agricultural Research Station in Wisconsin, United States - UWRJ-L059-202B-1 | ecosystem: Environmental > Terrestrial > Plant litter >... | reverse complement strand
TCGAGTACAATACATTTAAAAATTCAAGCCCTGGCAATGCTGTTTCAATTGGTAACGCTTGGAACTACGATATACACCATAACGTTGTAGATAATTTTAATGCTTTAAGCAATATTCATAATGGCGTTTTCTTCATGCAGGGTAACGGTAAATTTCACGATAATAAATTAACCAACTATCAAGGCAACAGTATTAGAATGTGGCTTTTTTCAAGGGGTAAAACACCACTTACAAACGAGATTTACAATAACATTTGTTTTAACACCCGTAAATACGGGGGCTTTGAGTTGCAACAATTTGACAGAAATATTTGGGGCGATAAAACCACGTTTGCAAACGCTAAAGTTTATAACAATACCGTAGGCCAAATGAATACCAATAAAGATTGGGAAGGTCAGGTTTTAGATTTATACGATCTTAGCGGTACAGTTGATTACTACAATAATTTAGGCTTTAATCTAAACACCGTCAAGTACCAATCAAGCGTTACAAACATGATTAACAACATGGGTAATACTAAATTGACAGAAAGTAACAACAAATACTTTCCAAATAAAGCTGATGCAGTAAACGATAATTTAACAAGTAAACATAACGGAATAGGAGCCGTTCAATAATTATGATAGATCCAAAAGAAAAACAAGAAGAAAAATTACAAGAGCAAGTACCACCAACTACACCTTGTGATAAATCAAATCCAGACGACCCGCATCATGGCGAGGCTGGCGATTACGATGAAAAATGTAATTGGATTCCAAGTGTATAACAGAAGTTTTCAAATCGCCTCGTTTATCGGGGCTTTTTGCTTTGTCTATTGCTGGTTTGTTTTAAGCGGCATAATGGGGTGGTTTATATCAAGATTTCCAAGAGAGGCTTTTATATCTACTCTTATGGGTTTGTATTCCATATATCTAATTTATTTCGCTTATACCATCACCAAAAATAGAAAGGAACGATTATTGTTTAAGATTGGTGTAGTAAATTTTATAGGCACAATAATAATGCGTACTTTAACGCCAATTGCATTAATGCCTTATCCCGTTGTGTATCTAATTGCGCTCAACAGTTTTACCCTCGGATATGTATTCTATGCTTTGTTTAAATCTGATAATAACGGAGATTACTAAAATGACATTTAGCTGGGTAAAGATTGTGATAAACTACATAATACTAAACATTTTATTCGATGCGCTTTCAATGGGGCATGGTGTTTTATATAACTTAGGTGTTGCGATCTCAGTTGTTTTTGGTTTGGGAATCCGTTTAATTATGGATTACAGCAACGGAAGTTTAACTAAAAAGAAAGCTATTGTACATTCTATTTTATCAATTACCCTTTCTTATTTTTCATATTTCCTATACGAATCTAAATTCTCTTGGTGTCCTATCCAGGTTTATTTAGGAATAGTCAGCTTTATGGCATTTTATTTGGTAAAGATAGGCGAGAAAGTTTTTATAATCGGATTGCCGACTTATTTTAATTTGGCTATGCAAACATTTCTTGCTAAAAAAGATAAAGGAGGCGTTGAATAATGACATTATTAGCTAATATAATCTGTATAGTACTAATGATAGGAATCTGGCTTTACGTTCTTGCGTTCCTTTGCAAAATGCCTTATTCTATAAGCTACTGTCTTAGAAGATGGATATTCCAGAAAGATGATAAATACATCAAGTGGTTATTGAAAAATAACATTTACATTATTTATGCAGTATTCCTTATTATTCTTTTGCCCATCATAGCTTTAATGCTAGGCAGTTTCATGCATAATAAGATATTTGATAGGCCAGCTTTACTTATTCACTTGTCGCCTTTCCTTTGGGGGTTAGTTTGGTTAATTATCTATAATCGTATTGGATGGTTTGGTGATTGGGTTAAAAAATAACTATATTTGAATTACAATTGTAGACTGATGTCTAATGCTATTATCCAACTAACAGTGGTATAGTAATATTCGGTCGAATAAAAGGTAAGCAATGGATCGGGGCGTCGCCCAATCGGCTTGTCTTTTTACTTTGTAACAACATCGTTACTCTATAAATTATAATATCATAGTATTTGTTACTACTTTTGGGTATAAACAAAAAGATATGGATATTAAAAAAACAGCTAAAACGTATTCTTTACAATGGACTAAAGACTACTCAATCTTTACCTTCATGAAAGGTAATCGAAATGTAAACCCATTTAATCTAAAAAGGATTACAGAATCTATGAAAGTAAATCCTTTGTTTAGCCCGATAATGGTTAATGAAAAATTTGAAATCATCGATGGTCAGCATAGGTTTTTGGCTTCGAAAGAATTAGGTTTGCCGATTAACTTTATTATAGTTGAGGGTTATTCAATTAAAGAGGTTCACATTCTAAATACTAACTCTAGCAACTGGAAAAGATTAGACTATCTAAAAGGTTACGTAGACCTAGGATTAAAGCCATACATTAAGTTCAATGAGTTCATGAATGAGTTCCCGATATTTGGAATTAAAGCTGCGCTTCACATTGTTACTTATAAAAACATCAACCAAGAAAAAACAAAAAGCAATTATTTCGAGAATGGAAATTTAAAAACATTCGATTATAACTACGCTGCTGAACTTGCAAAAAACATTATTGATTACGGCAATTTCTATGATGGCTATGATCGTCCTGCGTTCGTTGTGGCGTGTACTTCAATAATGAACCATAAAAACTACGACCACCGCCAGATGATGGCAAAATTAAGCCGTAAACCACAACAAATAACCGACCAAACAAATCATAAACTTTACATAGATCAGTTGGAAGAAATATTTAATTATTCACGCAGAGAAAAGAAATCTTTAAAATATTAGTTATGGAGCCGAAAGTAACAATTGAACTAAAAGAATACCAGCATCTTAAAAAATTGGAATCAAAAATGAAAACAATGATATCTGGTAATGTTGTTATACAAATAGCAATAAGAGATATTTTCGGCGAAAATATTCCAGGACATTATACGTGGTGTTCTGATCAAGCGCAGCTTGATGAAGAAATGTTAAGACAAATTGAGATTTTAAAGATTCGAAATAAACAGATTCTTGATGAGATACATATTTTAAATAAAAAATATATTTCAGACGAAATAAATAAAAAATTTAAACCTAAAAAATGGTGGGAATTATGAAAAAAAGAGTACAGGTTCTTTTGGAAGAAAAAGCAATCGAAATATTAACTAAAGAAGCAAAAGAAAAAGGGCTTAGTATTTCCTCATTGATCAGATTAAAACTAATTGAATCAAAAGAAAAACTATCAAAGTAACTCACTTGTTACATACAACCTATTATATTTCTTGCTAAATTTGATTCAACAAACGAAAAGAAAACATGAAAACATTAAATTATAATCAGAAAGTAGCAATTGCACTTATAGTATTTTTAGCATCTGTAATAGCGTTATTAGTTTACGCTCAATCGCAAGGTACATTAAGCAATTTGTCGCATTAAAAATATTTAAAATACGTTTGGGAGCGTTAATTTGGAAGGTGAGCGATACTGTCGAGATGATAGAATCGCTTATTAAAATCTTTATTATCTATTTTAGAGGTAGATAATTTGTTTGTTTGGAATTAGTCGCTATTCGCATGGGTAGCGACATTTCTAGGTGCCAAGCAATTAAGTTTGGTTAAAAACTTTGCAAAATGAATAGTTCAAAACAATTTCAATCTAAAGTGATTGAACATGGCAAATTTGCCTTAGATCAAAAAGACGAATTAATTAAAACGGAACCAATGTTTTTTAATTCATCGCTAGCTTTTGCGTATGAAAAAGGCGGAGAAATTACTAGGTCATTTATTGATAATTTGCCTTCTGAATGGAAACAATCTAATTGTGTTTTCGATAGCAGAATACATATGTTGATGCCTGGATGGTACCCTGCTATTCCTGGTTGGCATCATGACGATGTTCCAAGACCAGAAATTCCAACAGGTCAACATTTCATAACTGCGGGTCAGCCAGATTATGATAATCCTAGATATAAATCAGAACATATTTTGGGATTAGTAAATGCAAATATTTGCCCTACTGAATTTGCTTTAGGTAATTGCGAAATGCCAAAGATTGAAGATGGAGAATTAATATATAGAGAATGGCATAAAGAAGTTTGCGAGCTTGTAAAAAACGGTAAATTAGAGCATTTTAAAGCCGAAGATAGAACTTTATACGAATTTGATTGGCAAACTTTTCATACTGGAAATCAAGCAATTTCAAATGGATGGCGCTGGTTTGGCAGAGTAAGCAGAAACACTGAAAGAGTTAATAAAATTACAAATGAAATTCGTTCGCAAGTACAAGTATATTTAGAGTTTCCAATGGAAGGTTGGTAAATATACCTGTTTGTTTCCTGCAAAGTTCAAGCGGGAATTTAAAGCGCAGTCATTGATTTGATTTGCGCTTTATTTTTACAACAGCATTGTTACATTCAGGTAAACAGTAAATGCTTAAATTTGAAATAAAAATAGCAAAATGAAAAAACATGAATTATTAAAATTTGCCTACGATAATTATCCTAAAGGCACAAAGTTTTTAAACCTAACTACTGGAAAAGAAAACGTATCTGTAGGCTCTTTTGAAGTAGGAACGTTTGGTATTACCACATCTGAAGAAATAGATGGTGGGAAAACAATTCTTTGTAGGTATAAAGATTTTAAATGGGCCGAAATAGTTAACCCAAAAATAGCAGTTAAAGTCGAAAACGAAAAGGAGTTTAACGCTTTGATGAAGTATTATAATAGAAAAGGCTGGTTTACTTCTGATAACATGAGCCCATTGTCGCTAAAGTATTTAAAGTCCGACTGCGAAATAATAGAGTTCAACGACAATTTTTCAAGCGTAAGATACTCAAGTGATTTATATACTGTCATCCCTTTCTCAGACTTCGCAAAAGAACACAACATTAAGTTGCCTTTGCTAACTTCCAAAGATGGAGTTGATTTGTATGAGGGAAGCAAATACTATCAGGCTGTTTTAAGTTTTGGTAAATGGGAATTAAATATTTGGAAAAGCGGTAATCCATGGATTTTAGAATCGGATGACAATGTTGTTTTAACTCCAGAAGAAAACAAAGCATTCAGCACAAAAGAATCAGCCCTTAAATGGATTGAGGAACAGAAGCCGAAAAAATTAGAGGTTAAACTTAATTGCGATAAGCATTTAGCCATCATAGATAAAGATTGGGTTATGCTTAGAACTGGCTCTGTAGAAAGCAATACTACAGTATATTATAAACATTCAGACATCGAGGCAATCCATAAAGCCATGCAAGAACTAAGCTAAGTTTATGCTATTCTTAGTTTGGAGGCTTTCAGAAATGAAGGCCTTTTTTTTGTTGGATAAAATTTACTAACTTTAAATTATGCAATTCGGAAAACAAAGCTTAAATAGTTTAAAAGGCATACACCCTAATTTAGTTAAGGTTATGACTGAGGCAATTAAAAACAGTCCTATCGACTTTACCATTACTGATGGAGTTCGTACAACTGAAATGCAAAAGGCTTTATATGCCAAAGGCAGGACGACTAAAGGTGGTATCGTTACGAATGCTGACGGAGTTAAAAATAAATCAAACCACCAAGTTAAAAGTGATGGATTTGGGCATGCGGTTGACTTATATCCATACGTAAATGGAGCAATCGATTTTAATGATAAAGAAAATAGACTTTCAATTATTGCCGATCAAATATTAAGTACAGCAAAAAAATTAAATATTAGTATTACCTGGGGTGGAAATTTTAAATCAATTTTAGACAGACCACACTTTGAATTAAAATAATCATGGCAAATAAAATAGTAGTAAATAAAAATCTTTCATGGAATTGGCAAGACTTATTAAAAGGCGGTGTGTTAGCTGCGATATCTCCGGCATTTACAATCATACTTCAATCTTTGCAGGCTGAGGAATTAACTGTTAACTGGAAAAGCATTTTAAACGTTGCTATAATCGCTTTCGTTTCTTATATGCTAAAGAACCTTAACTTAATCGGAAGCCCCTCTGTAACGACTTATTACGATACAAATAGCAAGGTTGAAAAAGTTGCTAAAACAATTGAGCCTACAAAATGAGTGAAGAAACAGGAAAAGGCGTTATTAAATGGGTTGTTGGAATAACCTTAGCCTTTGCAATAGCATTAATTATAAATTGGTTTATATGAGACGTAGACGTATTGACATTTTAGAAATTGCAATTACGCAGTTACTAAAAAAATACTTAGGTGGATTTTTTGCAGGAATACTTGCAAAAGCTATCAGCAAGTTTGCAAAGGATTTAGCTAAACAGCTATTTGAAAAATGGATTCCAGATGATCCAGAAACCGTAGCAGAGGAAGAAGAAATGTTATTTGTTTAAAAATATATAAGGTTTTGCCACCACATTTTTGTATTTAAAACGCCAAGCGATTGCCTGGCGTTTTTTTTGTTAATCTTTTAATTCGGTGTAATTATAGTGGTCTCCGAACATAACTCCCCAACATTCGACTCCATCTTTTATAATAGTTAATCTTTGTATTAGATTAACATATTTAAAATATGACTGTAATTGGTCCTTGCTCTCTAAAAGAACGACGTTTTCCTTGTATGGATCGACGTAATATAGCTTGCCATTAAAACTAAGTACAGCAACAAAGTGCCAATATTCAGAAAGTTTTACAGACATGAAATAAGGCACTAAAGGAAGTCTGTCGGAAAACTCTGATAGGTCTTCCTTTTTGTTTAATATTTTCCAAACAGTATCGATAGGCAAGAATCCGTAGTCGGTATTAACCTCGGCTATATTTTTTACCGAATGACTTTCATGGATTGTGTTTTGAATCATAAACTTAACATCATCATCCGAGCAACCTTTATATTTTTCCTCTTTAAGATATTCCAAAAATGATTCATTTCTAAACACGTTTGCTAATGTTAATGGGCAGCACCAGCCTATTTTCTTTTGCCTAAATTCTATTTTCACTCTCAACCCCCTTTCCATTCCACAACACCACAGAATTAATCGTTACATCCTTACCTCGATGCGATTCGATAAAAGCCTTTACATCGGCTGTTTTGTTGCCTACAATAGCCTTTGCAATTCTTCTCGCATCTGGTTTACAGTTTAATTTGTCAGCCCAGTAAGGAACCTCCTTTTGGCTAATTGTTAATTTGTCTTTTGCCATTTTGTTTATAGTTTAAATTGTTATGCGCACCATCTAGCGAAATCTAAATCACTTGTAGATAGTGCTAAGTTTGAAATATCTTTTATTTCCTGCGGAGTGTAGTCGTACTTTGAAAACGATTCTAATATTCGGCCCCTTATTGCATCTTCAAATCCATGTGCAGCTTCGTCATCGTCGCACATCCTTTTTAGGCTTTCAATGTCTTTATTTAAATCTTCTATAGTAATTCTCATAGTTTATTTAAGCTTATCGTTTTTAACTGGAAAAATCCATTTACCGTAATGCCTGTAATTAGGCTTGTAAAATAGATCGATGATGAATAAAATTAAGTTGTTCATTTTGTTTCGTGATTATCAATTTGATTTTTTAATTCGGAAATAACTTTACAGCAAGCATAATCATTAACCCATTTTGGATCGTCTATAAAAGTTAAAACAACCGCTTCGCTTCTGTTTAAATCATAAAGAATGCCGCTTACTGGTTGCTTTACAAATTCCTTTAAATTTTGAATCTGTAGCCCTTCATAGTTAGCTATAACTATGTTACCCTTAGCGTATTCGGCAAGAATTAAATCTTTAATATTTTCGCTCATCTTCCAAAATTTCTATAATAAGTGAATAATATGCTAAACCTGTTAAATCGTTTAGTTGGCATTTTTCGCCCTAAAATAAGTCTTACTTGTTCGAGGCGGTGCGTGGCGTGTACTTTAGTCATTACCTATCTGTTTAACTACAATATTTTCAACATCTACAGAATGACCCCATCCATTAATACACGCAACCACTTTAGGCTCGTTATCTTCAATTACAATTTTAGCAAGCACATTTCCGCCAAAATCTATTTCAAATGTTTTCATAATTTAATTAATTTGTTTACCTCGGTTACATCTTGTTCCTCTTTTGCTAAAATACGAGCCTATCTCGCTGCATGAGTAAAGCAATTCATGATATGCGTAATTAGCTTGCTCCTTAACTTTTCGTTCGCCATTAAGGATGTTTTGGCGCTGGTTAATTGTTGGTTTCATTTTTAGCGCCTTTTACAATTCTTTTTACTGTACTTATAGAGACTTTTAATGTTTTTGCTATGCTTTCAGCTAGCGGAGTTATTTGTGTTTCTCCAGCAATATAATAGCCGTTCCACATTGTAATTATTTTAGCGTTTCTGTCCTTGACTTTCTTGCTATGCTTAGTTTCGGTTGCAATCATAAATCAAAGGTAATAATAATTATCAAATAACCAAATAATAAAAAATAATTAATTTTTAATTTGCAATTACGAAAACAACCTGTATCTTTACATCACATTAAAACAAACAAAAATGGCAACAATCGACTTTACAGCAACCGCTCAAAATTCAAAAGACCTTATCGAATACTTTAACGATAAAGGCGAAGTAGTTAAAACTTATCATATTTCTGAATTAGATAAATATGTTGAGAAAAACGCATTAAGCATTTATTCTGTATCAGCTAACGGCAAAATAGGAATTGACCCCAATATCATCGAAAAGGAAATGGATATGGGAACTGAAGCCTATATAGATGAAAACTGGCTTAAAGTAACTCAGGATTTCTACAACGCAATGAACCAAACGGAACATATTGCAAATACCAAACCACAACAAAATCGGGGGATATAAAAATGAAAATCATCCTCCTAAAACTCCTTGCAATATCCTTGCTTGTCGGACTGTTCATTTCGCAAATCGAAAAAATTAAAACATTATGAAACCTCAATACGAACACAAAACAGACAGGCAAAGTCCTAAGTCTTTCTGGGAGCCAAACACAAAAGTAGATAAGATAGTTTACATGGCTTTGTTAATTTTAACAATAGCTTTAATTTTAAAATTTGGGTAAGATGGAAAAATACAAAAAATTAAAAACAAAGGTAGAATACGATTTGCTTTTAAAATCAGGAATGATGTGGGAATTTCATCCAGAACTTACTGGCTCTTGGAATATTGATAAAAAAATGATGTTTCCTAATTCATATCCAAAGCCAGGGCAAACTATCGTTGTTTGGTTTTCTTGTGGGGCAGCTTCAGCTGTAGCTGCTAAAAGAACAATTGATGAATACGGAAAAACAAACGAAATATTAATAGTTAACAATCCAGTAGCCGAAGAAGATGCTGATAACCAAAGGTTTTTGCGCGATGTTGCTTTGTGGTTAAATTACCCAATTCATACCGCTATAAATTCAAAGTATAAAAATTGCTCTGCTGTCGAGGTTTGGGATGATCGTCAGTATATGTCGGGAATAGGTGGTGCACCATGTACTTTAGAACTAAAGAAAAAAGCTCGTTACGAATGGGAAATTAAAAACAGGCCAGATTGGACTATTCTAGGCTTTACTAAAGAAGAAAAAGGGAGGTTCGATAAGTTCCAAAAAGATGAAAGACCAGCATCTGTTTGGATTTTAGAAAATACGACTAAAGCGGAATGTTTTCAAATAATAATGGATGCCGGTATTGAGTTGCCTTTGATTTATAGAATGGGATATCCTAATGCTAATTGTATAGGGTGCGTAAAGGCGAATAGCCCGACATATTGGAATCATGTTAGAAAAATGCATCCAGAAGTATTTGAAGCAAGAGCAAAACAAAGTAGAGAGATAGGCGCTGACGGAAAAACAATAAAGCTTGTTAGAGTAAAAGGGAAAAGATTGCATTTAGATGATTTAGACCCAAATGCAAAAGGACGATCAATGAAAAACTTAAATTTCGAATGCGGAATATTCTGCTCAAAGTAACAACCGTTTTACATTAAAACCTTTAACCTACAAATCTTTAACGGTACTTTTACATCATACAAAAAGGAGTTGCGGCCTTAAGAAATTATCTAATCCTGGAATGAGTAGCCACCGCAACGGCCAAAGTTTCGGGATTTATTGTTTAAAAAAAATGGAAGAATACCTAACAAACCGAATTAAAGCGCTGGAAGATATAGAGATTGAAGCTCTAGCAAATAGCGATTGGGAATTAGCCACTAAAGTTAACTTTGCTAAATGTGAGCTTATGGATGCTAAAAATGAATATCGTAAAATACAATTAACAATACAACTATGAGCAATACGTCAATAACAATTTCAGAAAACAAAACTCCTATCATACAGGAGCTTTACGAAAATCAAGAACTTGCATTACAGCAAGATCAAATAAACGTTATTCTTAACCAGCCTCCGCCTTTAAAATGGATTAAAGAACATCCATACGTTTCGGGCCACTTTTATCTGCCTATTGATAAGGTAGAGTTTATGCTTAAAAAACTATTCAAAAAAACACGAATAGAAATATTAAGGGAGGGAATTTCTTTTAATGGCGTCTTCGTTGTTGTTCGTGTTTGGTATCAGGACATACTTACAAGCGAAATGGATTTCCACGATGGAATTGGCGCAATTCAACTCCAGACAAAAAAAGGAACTTCGCCAGCTGATTTGGTAAATGTAAACAATGGAGCAATATCTATGGCTTATCCAATCGCAAAAACTTTAGCCATAAAGGACGCTTGCGATCATTTCGGGGCCATATTTGGGGCGAACTTAAACAGAAAGGATTATTTGCCTTTCTCAGGCGATGATAAACTAGCTTTATCGGTTGAAGAAAAAAGAGTTTTAAAGCTTATAGAAAAAGCTACAACTATCCAAGAAATGGATGAAATTTCAAAACACGTAAATGAGAATACACAAACTAAATACGATGAAAAATGGGAACAGCTAAAGAAATAGCCAGTAAATTTAAAATTCGTGCTTCAGCTGGGTTAGATATTATGGCAGACGCAAAAGTGAAAGGCAATTTATCGGTAGGGGCGCAAACATACTGTAAAAAATGGCTTAAAGAACATTTATTTAATCGCAGAGAAGAATTAAAAAATAAGTACGTAAACAAAGGCAACTCAACAGAAGAAGATGGATTTACCCTAATGGCTACCGAATTAAAACTAGGCATGGTTTACAAAAATACAGAGCGAAAAGAAAATGATTGGATGACAGGCGAATGTGATTTGAATTTGAAAGATAATGTTTTCGACAATAAAGCGAGCTGGAGTTTGGATACATTTCCAATGTTTGAAACTGAAATTGATAAAAAATACTGGGTTCAGCTTCAAATTTATGGGTGCCTTTGGGATGTTAAAAATCTTAATCTTTGCTATACGCTAAATGATCTAGATGATAACTCTGTTTATGATATGATTAAATGGGAAATTGATCATGATAAACGATATGAAATTGCAAATAGGTTAGTTTATACCTTAGAAAGTTTTGAACGCCTTAAAACGCTTTATTTTCAAGATTCCGAATTAAATACATTTGTTGAAATTCCAGATGAAAAAAGAATTAAGCATTTTAAATTCGAGCGTGACGATGAATATGTCGAAAAAATAAAAAGTCGAGTTTTGGAATGCCGTTTATTTATTGAGCAACTTCTTTTAAAGAACGGTTATAATTAAAAAGCAGATCCGATACTGCTTGATGTTATCGGTTTAAATATGTACTCTACAATCTCGCCTCTTTATGAGGCGTTTTTGTTTTGTAACGGATATTTTACTTTACTTATCGGTAAATTATATTTACTTTTGGGTAAACAAAAAAGAAAATGAAAAATCAAGTAGAAATTTTAAGTAAGCTATCTGAAATGATAGATTTAAATTTATTTTATGTAATTAGATTTTGGAGTGATGAAATTACCTTACAGGGAGGTAGAGAATCCCTTAAGGAAGTTAATCAACTATTCAAAACACCTAAAAAACTTTCAGAAAATAATTGGTTTGAATCTGAGCATAATTTTCAAGGCACTAAAATTAAAATAATACTTACTTAGTTATGACAGAAGAACTATTAAAAATGAAAGTACGTGAGGTTAAAGAATTTCCTTACGACAAGTACAATTCACTAAGAACAACAGCAAACACGCTTAAACGCAATGGTAAAGGCGAATGGCAGACTTGTATGGGTGGATTTAAAGGCGAACGCATATTAACCGTAAGGAGGACTAAGTAATGAGATATCCAAACAAAAGAGGCGAAAATATTTCAATGACCGACGAGCAAAAGGAGTTTATCAAAAACTTAGCTGTTGGTATATCAGATAATCGAATAGCTGCTGATTTAGGCATTTCTGTTGGTGTTGTTAATTATTACAGAAGACAAATACTCGGAATAGTTAAGCAGACTGGCAGGCACATTAAAATAATCAGAGATAAGCGAAACAGATTTCAAATAGCAAAAGAATTAGAGGCTATACAGAAATTCGCAACAAACTATCCATCTTTTATCAATGGAGCAAAAGACAGAGTTAAATATTTAGAATCAGTATTAAATAATATAAGGTAAATGGAAAACTTTAAAAATGGCGCAAGGCCTCAAATACATCAGAGAGAGTATTACGTAAGCCGAATATTATCGCCAGAAGCTTTGAAAGCAAGATGGAAATTAATTAATTATAAAACAGGGCAGTTAAGTTTGGAGTTATGAAATGCTTGTGACTTAATAGCAAGTTTCTTAAAATAAAAATCATTAATTAAAATTAATTTGCTATATTTGAATATGGAACAAAAGCTACGGGATATTGTAGAGAAAAGAATATCATCAATGGGATTTAAAAAGGAATATGTAGCTAAGCAAATAGGCTTAGATAAGGTTCGTTTTTCTCAAACGCTATCTGGTGTTAGGAAAATTACTCCAGATGAACATTCTGCTTTATGTAGATTTTTAGGAATACAATAATTTTTTAGGCTCAAAACTTTTTAACAAAAATTAACAATGGCTATCAAGAAAACATATTCAGAACTTTTAAAAGACCCGCGTTGGCAAAGGAAACGCCTTGAGGTTTTCAATAGAGATAACTTCACTTGTTTGATGTGTGGTTCCGATGAAGAAACCTTACACGTTCACCACGAAAAGTATTGTAAAAACCCATGGGAGGTCGGTTTAGAGCATCTGCAAACTCTTTGTTTTAGATGTCATGAGGTGGCGGAAGTGTGTAAGAAAAATGAAGTAAAATATATTAACGTTAATAAAAAAATTTCCTCAGCTGGTATTCATGTTTATATATTGAGTTATTTAATAAGTGACATACAGCACGTTTGTTTAATCCATAATAACTCTGGAGTATTTACCATGGAGGATATATCTTTTTCTGAAGAATTTCTAATATTAATGATAAATACTTTATAGATATGGCAAGACCAGAAAGGAATACTGTTGACTATTTTCCTTATATAGTAGATGAAGGCGAAAAAATGTTTTATATAGAGGAAACATACGGAAATGATGGCTTCTCAACATTCATAAAAATACTTACATTTTTAGCTAAAACCGATTATCATTATTTAGACTTATCAAAGCCTACAACTCAGATGTTTTTGAGTGCAAAATGTAAAGTTAGTAGGGAAACACTTAATAGTATCATTACTGATTTAGTTGAGCTAGGTAAGTTTAACAAGTCACTTTGGATTGAAAACAAAATAATTTGGTGCCAGGATTTTATAGATAGCATTCAAGATGCTTATAAAAAGAGAAATAATGAATGTATAACTTTTGAGGGTTTACTTATACTTTTAAATAGTTTAGGGGTACGTAAACTAAGTTTAGATACAACTAAAGGCTACGTAAAACCACAAAGTATAGTAGACTATAGTATAGAAGATAAAAAGAAAGTAGATGTTGTTAAGCCAGCAACATTTTTTACTTTACAGGACTTTGAAGATTTTGATTTAGAAAACGGAACGTTCATGCAGATTGCGTGCAGAGATTCTAAAAAAAGTATAGAAGACGTGATACTTTACAAATCAAAGTTTATTGAATATCAAAAAGGCATGGGCACTACTTTTTGGAAAAATGAAAAGGACGCAAAACTTCATTTTGTAAATTGGCTAAAGAAACAGCCATCATCTGGAATGACAATCAATGGAATATCTGTTCCAATAGGAACTAACTCTTTTAACCATTAAGCCATGCAGATACACGAATTATCAACACAAACAGATTACATTATCGATGTAAAGAGATCATCTGGAGAAGAACAAATGATTTGCCCTAAATGCAGTCATTTACGAAAAAAGAAAACAATTAAATGCTTCAGCTGGAATATCGATAAAAATGTTGGTAGATGTAACCATTGCGAAAGTTCATTTATTGTTAAAGAGGAAAAATCAATGAGTTTAAAAAATTATGTTAGGCCAGAATTTAATAATAAAACAGATTTAAGTAAAAACCTTGTTGATTACTTTTTTGGTAGAGGGATTTCGCAAAGCACATTAATTGATTTTAAAATTACTGAAGGTATTGAATGGATGCCTCAGGAAAACGGAAACACAAACACAATTCAATTCAATTATTTTAGAGAAGGCCAATTAATCAATACTAAATTCAGAACAGCAAAAAAAGGATTTAAGCTTGTAAAAGATGCAGAATTAATTTTGTTCAATCTGGATGCCATTAAAAATTCAAAAGAATGTCTGATTACCGAGGGCGAAATTGACGCAATGAGCTGGCATGAGGCTGGATATAAATTTGCCGTATCAGTTCCAAACGGGGCGAGTAAAAACGCTAAAATGGAATGGATAGATAATTGTTTTGAATACCTTGAAAACAAAGAGCGTATTTACATTTGTGTTGATAATGACGAAGTAGGCATTCAGTTAAGGGATGAACTAGCGAGGCGATTAGGTTACGAGCGTTGTTTTAAGGTAGGTTTAAGCGATTTTAAAGATTCAAACGAGTATTTGGCTGCAAAAGGAAAAGAAAGTCTTTTAAACGAAATAAATTACGCTGATGAATATCCCATGCAGGGCGTTTTTGGAATTGATGATGAGTGGGAAGGGATAATGGATATTTACAATAACGGATTACCAAAAGGAGATAAAACAGGCGATAGGCAATTCGATGAACACTTAGGATGTATGCCAGGCGAATTAACAATGGTAACAGGAATACCAGGACACGGTAAGTCAATATACTTAGATCAAATTAGTATAGGTTTATGTATAAATTCAAGTTGGCGTTTTGGTGTTTGTTCCCCTGAAAGCCATCCAATGTCATTTTATTTTACCAGATTAATTAAGCGTTTATTAGGCAAGAAATTTAGTAAAGCAAACATAGATTTAAACGAACTTGAAGAAAGCCGTGAATGGGTAAAAGATAGGTACTATTTGATAAAGCCAGAAACAGGATTTAGTTTAGATAGCATTTTAGCATCAGCAAAAACATTGGTTACGAGGAAAGGAATAAAAGGTTTAATCTTAGATCCTTGGAATAGAATTGAAAACACTAAGCCTCGTGGCATGGATGATGGAGAGTGGATTGTTTCTTGTTTGATTAAAATAATAACTTTCGCTCAGGCTAATGGCGTTCACGTGTTTCTTGTTGCGCACCCTACAAAAATGCAAAAGACTGTTGATGGCTCTAATTTTACATTACCAAACCTTTACAGCATATCAGGTTCTGCTCACTTTTTTAACATGACACAAAACGGTTTTACGATATTTCGTAATTACGTCACAAACATGACAGAGGTTCACTTTCAGAAAGTTAAATGGGAGCATTTAGGAAAACAAGGAATGGCAATTTATCAGTATCATGAACCAAACGCTAGATTCTTTGAACCAGGGAATGACCCAGAAATAAATTGGCTAAAAAATAACATGCCATTTATTGAAAATCAAATTAAACCAAATCATTTATTCGATAACGAACAAGACCCACCATTCTAATGAATAAACTAATTGACATTAACGGATCATATATTCAAACTCAGTTTACCAACAACGGAACGATATGGAACTTAATCGGCACCGAATGTATTCCTCATGAAGTAATGACTTTTAAATTAAGTAAATCGGAGTTTCGGGAACACATTTTAGTCACAACCAGGGATTTCTTTAAAAGTGATAAAGGAGAGTATAAAGATTACATTAGGCACACAGTCGATGTAAAGTTTAATCAAGGAATAATTAAGTTAATCAACCAAAAGAAACCAAGTAATGAAAATAGATAGACAGTCAGTATTTAATAAATTTGATGGCAAATGCGCTTATTGTGGGTGTGGATTAGAAAAAGGCTGGCATTTAGACCACGCTATACCTCAATGGCATTGTGAAGGTAAAAATCCTTTATCAACAATTGATTTAGTTCATTGCATGGAAAATTATATGCCAGCATGCAGAAGTTGTAACCTGTTTAAATCTGGAAATGGTATTGAAGGTTTTAGAAGCCATATTCAAGCTCAGATAGATATTTTAAGACGAGATAGGCCGACATTTAGAGTGGCTGAAAGGTTCGGCTTAATCGAATGCAAACCTAAAAAAGTAATATTTTATTTTGAAACCAAGTAACACGAAGTAATTATGATTGAGAGGTGTTGTTATTGCGAAATTGAGCTAACCGAAAAAAGCAGATCAAGAGATCACTTAATTGCAAAGAGCAAAGGAGGTAATTTAACGATGCTTTGTTGTAAGAATTGTAATATGCAAAAATCAAACTTTAGCTTGGAAATATTCGCCTTGTGTTTAGAGCATTTCGACCCGATTGGGAATCATAAAAAGATTATTAACGCAAGGAGGATTAGAAAAGAGATTTTATTTATTCAGAATTTGCCAGTTAAAAATAAAGAAGTAAAAGTTTCAAATTTTGTTAGATTAATTGAAGCTAATAGTGCATTTTCTGACGACTGTCCTTTCTAACAATAAAGTTACAAAACCGCATTTAATTAAAAGGTAATTTTACAGGTATGAAAGAGCAACACGCATTTAGATTATATCCTCATGGCTATACAGGAAATTCATTAAATGAATTAAATAATTTATTAACTAATGGATGGAGAATTGTTTTAAGCTTTGAGGAAAAATACGATGAAAATAGGTTTTGGGTTCTTATACTAGAAAAAAGCTAACCTAACAGATTTATAAACAATTTAAAGTAAGATTATGAATATAGATTATAGAAAACCTGAATATCAGGAAATCGCAAAATCGATGATGAAAGAAATAATGTATGATTGTGGCGCTGTAAACTCTAAAGAAAAAGAGAACTATCCATTAGACCATCTTGATAGTATAGCTTGCTATGCTGGGCTGTTCTTTCATTATAACCCAACTCTGTTGAATGATGAGAACATAAGTCTTATATGCACAGGAAATCAGGATGAGGTTGAAGAAAAATTTAAGAGATGTAAAGGTTATCCGTTAATGATGCAGTCCTTAAATGCTTATTTTGAAAAATTATAGAAATGAAAAAATATTTCTATAAAGAAAATCATTATGACAGAATACCTCGTAAGATTAAAAAGAAAAATAAACATAAAATTTTAACCGAATCTTATTTACACAGCCCTATAAATATAATTAACCATGCAAGTAGAACATAAAACAGAAAAGGGAACGGTTCTTTTTGTTAAGGTGCCTGATGACGCTAAAGATTTTGTTTATTTTGATGATGAAGACATGCCTTATTTATCTTATCTTATTAAAGATTTTAGCGGATGGCTAACAGATAGAAAGTATTTAAAAGTTTGCAACGGATTCCAGCTAATCGGCCTTACAAGCGAGGTTACAGAAGAACAAGCTAAGATGATGGTTCCTTTGATTAAAAGGGTTTATGGTCAATCATACTACGATTATACTGTCAAATTTAAAGTCGGATACGGTTATGTTGGTACGGCATTAGAAAGTTTCAAATCATTTATTAAGGATAATGAAATTTATGAGGTTAATCATTTAGGAGAGAAGCCCGCCGAAACTTTTAATCATCCCGATTGGGAATACAAAAGATCTGATTGGAATAAAGCACAAGAAACAGTTGGAAAATGGATAGTATTATTTAAACCGAATGACTGAGGTAAACATCAAGCCAATGTCTGTTAACGAGGCATGGCAAGGTAAACGATTTAAAACAGATAAGTACAAATCATTTGAACGCTCATGTCTATTTATATTGCCAAAATTAATTATTCCTTTAGGCGAGCTTAAAATCAGTTTTGAGTTTGGATTGAGTAATTCTGGAAATGATATTGACAACTCTATAAAACCATTCCTGGATATACTCCAAAAGAAATACGGATTTAATGATAGTCGGATTTACGAAATGAATGTTAAGAAGATAAAGACAGAAAAAGGCAAAGAGTTTATCAGGTTTAATATTGAAAGTTTAGAAAAGTAGTTTTAATTCGTATATTTGGGTTGATTAATCAATTTATTTCAATCCTATATGGAAAGCAATCGAGGAGGAGCCAGACAAGGCGCAGGGCGCAAGTCTAAGGCAGAAGAAACCAAACTGATAGAGAGATTATCGCCAATGGAAGATAAAGCCTTAGAAATGCTTGAAACGCTTTTAGATAATGGCGACTTTAATGCTCTAAAGCTTTACATGGAATATCGTTACGGGAAACCTACTCAAAAAGTTGAATCAGATAGCAATGTTAATCTTACTGGCATTAACTTAAAAGAACTTGTTAGTTTTAAATAAAAAATATGCTCCATTAATATCTGATAATTCCCGATACTTTCCAATAACAGGAGGAAGGGGTAGCGGTAAATCATTTACCGTAAACACAATTCTTTGTTTAATGCTATTAGAAGAAAAGCAAAGAATATTATTCCTAAGACAAACATTAACGTCCGCATACCTTTCTATCATACCAGAGTTTCAAGAAAAGATTGAACTTTTAGGATTAGATAATCTATTCGATATAACTAAAACCGAAATAATTAATAAAACCAACGGTAACGCTATATTATTTCGAGGTATTCAGACAGGAAGCAAATCAAACACCGCAAATCTAAAATCACTACAAGGGATTAACGTTTTAGTTATAGATGAAGCCGAGGAGGTAACAGATGAAACAGTTTTTGATAGGATTGATTTATCAGTAAGACAAAAAGGTGTTCAAAACAGGGTTATTTTAATAATGAATCCTGCCACGAAAGAACATTTCATTTATAAGCGTTTCTTTGAATCAATGGGTGTTAATCCTGGATGGAACGGTAAAAAAGAAAACGTAACCTATATTCACACCGACTACCGAGATAATGTAGACAATTTAGACCATTCATTTCTTGCTCAGGTTGAGATAATAAAAAACACTAATCCTCAAAAATACGAACACGTTATTTTAGGTGGATGGCTAGATGCAGCGGAAGGTGTAATTTATTCTAACTGGAAAATAGGAGAGTTTAATTTGGATTTACCTCATTCATTTGGAGGTGACTTTGGATTTAGCTTTGACGAAACAACTTTAGTTAAATGCGCTGTAGATAAACGCAAAAAAATAGTTTACCTTAAAGAGTGCGTTTACAAAACGGGGTTGTCTACAGAGGATATTTATAAAGACTATTTAAGAAATGCAGGCTTTGAATCACTTATAACAGCGGATAGCGCAGAACCTAGATTGATATCAGAGTTAAAAGCTAAGGGCTTAAATATTAAGCCAGCCATTAAGGGCCCAGGGTCTATAACTGCAGGGATAGCTGCTATTCAAGATTATAAACTTATTATAGATTCGGATAGCAAAAACCTAATTAAAGAGTTAAATAACTACGTTTGGCACGACAAAAAATCCTCAACTCCAATAGATGCCTATAACCACTTACTTGATGCGGTTAGGTATTGTGTTTATCCTTTGATAAAAGAAACTAAGCAGGGCAGGACCGTAATGAGTTCATAATTTGCTATATTGCATTAATGTAACATTCTTACTACATTTGAAAATGCAAATCAAAAAAGCCTGGAAAACGCTATTAAGCAAGTCAACTGAACAATTAAGCAAGTCTTTGCCTAACTACCCGATATTACCGTTTGTAATGGGTAATCGCTTTCAAATCGGCTTAGATGGCATGAGTGCTTATAACAATAAAATATTTTATTCTGCTACAAACATTTTGGTAAATAAGCTCACTGAAGCACCGATCATGTTTAGCAAAAAGAAAGCAACAGGCTCAGAAAGGAAGTTTAATAAATTTTACAGCAAAACGATTAGCAACGAGCAACGAGCTTTAATAAAAGCACAATCATTAGAGGAAGTTGAAAACCATCCGCTAAACGCTTTATTTGATAATCCTAATACCTATCAATCAGGTATTGAATTAACTCAGGATTTTTGGCACAACTATACCTTTGGCGATGGATATTTGTTTTTTGAGGGATTAGGCGAATTAAGTAGGAGCGTTTTTCCTGTTGCCGTTCATTCACTTAATCGTAACCGAGTAGAAGCAGTTCAATCAAAAGATAAATTTGATAATATTGAAAGCTACATTTACACCGCATGGGATGGTACGCAAGTGCCGATTTCAAAGGATAGAATGTTGCATCTTAAACATTGGAATCCAAATATATCAAGTTTAAAGGGATTTGGTATTGATGAAGTAGCAAAAGCCGATATTAACCTAAGTAACCAAAATACTTTAGCGCAAGGGGCGGCATTTGTTAACGGTGGACGTGGAACTATATTTAGTTCTGATATCGCAGTTGACAATCAAGGCGAAGTTGTCGAGAAAATGACAGCGGAGCAAATGACAGCCGTTAGAGATAGTCAAGAAAGGCTAATGACAGGTTCGCAAAACAACCGTAGACAATACTGGACTAACGGATATGTCAATCCTCAAAACTATGGCGATACTTTAGCTGAATTGGAATTGGTTAAATCAGAAGATTCAAGCTGGAAAAATATTTATGCTACCGTTGGTGTTCCGTGGGCCTTATCCCCTGCCGCATCGAGTGTATCGGAAAACTCAATTATCGTAGGTTACAAGTCTTTGGTAACAAATACGGCTATTCCAGAAATAAGGAAATTTGATCAGAAATTAAATCAAATCGTTAAACAATGGTGGCCCGATATTATTGCAACAACTGACATAACAGAATTTAGCGAGCTTGCGCCAGATTTAAAGTTAATGAAAGAAGTTTATGGAACTCCTTTATTGACGATTAACGAAACGCGTTCGGTATTTGGGTGGGATGATATCGATGGAGATAACGGTAAAGTTATTTTGGCTCCTACAGGGTTAATGAATTTAAATGATTTGCTAGGCGGAGAACTTGAAGTAGATCCAGAAGCAACATCTTTATAATGGCTATATTAGAATTTGATGCAACATTGTTAATTAAAGCTTTTAAGGCTGGTTTAGAGGCTGGGTTTATATTGGCGACGGACACAAGTGAATTAGATTCTGAATTAAACAAAAATAATATCGACGATGCTGAAGGAGTTTAGAATTGAGCGTAAATTATGGGCTAGACAACAAAGAATAGCTGAAAAAACATTAGTTCCGATATTCCGTAAAGCATTAAAAGATACTGTTGCGCTCGTTTTAGAACACGTAAGAAAGTACGGCACCGAAAGTAATCCATCAGCATTAATAAACGAAAATGTATGGAATGTGGCCTATCAAAAAGCTTATTCTGAACTTCCTTTAAAAATAGCTAAACAAGAATATTACAGACAGCGAGGCTTAGAAGCCAATAAAGCATCTGCTATTCAATTCTTAGTTGATATATGGCAAACAACATTCCGAGATTATGCACTAAACTATGTGTACGGTATTCAAAGAGAATTAAATCAAACTACTATCGATATAATTACACAAGCTTTAGGCGAGGCGAACTCCTTAGGTATTGATCGTGATGGTTCTATTCGTTTATTTGAAAAACTATTGAATGGTAAGCTTAAACTAAGAACAAATACGATTAGCAGAACAGAGGCAACGACTTTGAGTAATTTAGGAAAGGAAGTAGGTGCGAGGTCGTGGATTGATGAACAAGGCGGAGGTGGTTATAAGGTTTGGTTAGGGCGTAATGACATTAGAGAACGCCCATCGCATATACATGAAAACGATACGATAATACCGATTGACGATAAATACTCGTTAATTGATCCAACTAAAAATGATACGCCAGACGAATGTTTGCGTCCTGGGGATATACAATTAAAGCCTAAAAATAGAATCCGATGTAGGTGTACTCAATCGTTAATGAGCCAAAACAGGTATAATGCTTACGTTAAACGAGGTAGAATAATCGACGGCAAGTTATCAGGAGCAAGTTAAAGGCCTCTTAGCGATGGGAATCCAATAGCGGAGGCATAAAATATTAATTATTGTATTTGTGTTTAAAATATTTATATTTGTTTGCAACATTACTGTTACATTATGGAAACTAAGCCAAAAGTACCCACACAAAAGGAAATTGAGGATATTAAATCCGTAAAGACAAAGCAAGTTAGTGAGCAACAAATCATCAGAAAATGAAATTAAACATTCCTGAGTTTACAGATAAAAAAGATTTAATTGAGTTCCTTGTAAAAAACAAGGCTGAATTAATTGACTGCAAAAAGTCTGCTATTAAATATGCTGATTCGTTTGGCGGTTTAAAATCTGATTCGGGTTTAGTTTCTAAAGCTATCCAAAACAATCAAGATACCGAAGATACGATTTACCGCACTTTGGTAGGCAATACCTACAATTGGATGGATTCTCACGATGATGTTCACTTGAATAATGTTTTCGGTGTTTCTGTAAAAGATAGAGCTGGTAGAATTTGGCATAGGCACGATCACGTAAACCAGTTAACCGCAAAGGTAGGTAAGTTTATTAATGTTTATGAGCAAGTTGTTAATTGGTCTGATTTAGGAGTTAACAAAATGGGGCAAACAATGGCCTTGCTTGGAGATTCAGCTATCAAGCGTAATTACAATCAATTAATATTTGATTCATATAAAGATGGAGAAATAGATCAACATAGTGTCGGTATGCAGTATGTCAAGATTTCGTTGGCTGTAAATAATCCAGACAATAAAGAGGAATTTGATAACTGGAATAAATACATAGGGCTTTTAGGTAATCCCGAAAAAGCTTTAGAAAAAGGTTACTTCTGGCCAGTAAAAGAAGCAAAGCTAATTGAGATTAGTTGCGTTACAGAGGGTTCAAATGAACTAACAGGAATGTACAACCCGTCTAAAGACAGTGTAAATATAGACCCGCCAATGAGCAGTCAAAAAACTAATTCATTTTATTCATTATTTAATTAAAAGAAATCATGGCGGACAACTTAACCCCAGAACAAGAAAAAGAAGCTGCTTTAAAAGTAGTTAAAGAGTCTGCTGAAGATGCAGCTCAAAAATACGTGGCCCACAACCTAGCAAAATTGCTTAAGGTTGAAGTTGGAACGGACGAGGCAAAAGCTTTAATCGAGGAAATCGCAAAAGAAGCTTTCAAATCTCTTAAATTAAAAGATTCGGCAGACAATCAAGAAAAAGCTTTAGAGACTATTCTTGAAGAAATGCAAAAACAACACGATAGCGTTGCTAAGGTTGTTAAAGGATTGCAAAACGGCGATGCCGCTACAGTAAAATCTTTTGAAGCTGAATTGAAAGACTTTGTTGAAACAAACAAAGAAAAATTAATTGCGCTAAAAGACAACGGAAGCGACAAGGTAAACTTTACCATGAAAGCCGCTGGCACAATGCAAATCAGCACTAACTATTCAGGCGGAACAATCGGTTTAACCAATTGGGATTCTGAATTTGCACGTATTCAAAGACGTCAGCCATTTATGCGTGAATTGGTTCGTATCATTACGACTGATAACATGTATATTGCTTGGGCTGAGCAAAAGAATGCTGATCCAGGTGTTGCTGGAACCGTTGCAGAGGGTGCAACTAAACCTCAAACAGATTTCGATATCGTTGAGGCTACTGCAAAAGTAGAGAAAATCGCTGTTTGGATTAAAGTGTCGAAAGAAGCTTTAGCAGATATTAAATTCTTACAAGGCGAGATTAACACCGAGCTTCGTGAGTTAGTTGCTTTGAAATTAGATGAGCAAATTTTATCGGGGGATGGCGTTTCTCCAAACTTGAAAGGGATTTTAACTGTTGCCCCTACTTTTGCCGCTGTTTCGACATTAGCATTATTAGTAGCAACTCCAAATCGTTTCGACGTATTGATGGCTGCTGTAGCTCAAGTTTCAGCTGCTAACTTTACTGCTGATGCGGTTGTTATTAATCCCGCTGATTACTATGCAATGCAGTTAACTAAAGACGCTAACGGCATGTATTTAATGCCTCCGTTTAGTTCTGCTGATGGTATGACTGTTGCTGGTTTACGTGTTGTTGCTAACAACGGTGTTGCGGTTGGCACATTCTTAGTTGGAGATTTCAAAAAAGCTACATTAGCGATTCGTGAGGATGTAAATATCCAAATCGGTTATGTTAATGATGACTTTATCAAAAACTTAGTTACCATCTTAGCTGAAATGAGAGCGGTTCTATTCGTTAAATCGAATTGGGTTAATGCTTTTGTTAAAGGTTCATTTGCAACTGCGATTACAGCTATTACAAAACCATAGTTATTTTACTAACTATAGCATAACAAAAACCCTTGTCTTTACGGCAGGGGTTTTTTATTTAATCAAACTTTACTTACATTTACATATACTAATTTCAATAAAATGGAAAAAGAACAATTCTTAGTAAAATCAAATATGCGTTTTTTATTCGCTAAGACTTCAAGAATTTACGATCCAGGCGATGTCTTTGATGCTGGGTCGCAAGCTGATTTCGACTACCTTACATTTCACAAGCTAGTTAATAAAGCTCCTAAAGATGCGGAAGTTACCGAAACTGAGCAAGATAAAGCTGAACGTATTGCGGCTGGTTTAGATACTGAGGGTAAAAAATTAGAAGCTCTAGCCGAAATAAACAAGCTACAAGAAAGCGAAGAAGTAGAAGAAAAACCAGCTAAAAAAGCTAAATCTAAGAAATAATGTATAACATTCAAGATGTTGATTCTGATTATTCCGAAGCGGTAACTTTAGAGGAGGTTAAGGCTTATATGCGTATTGATGCTGATTACTCGTCGGAAGATTTCGAGCTGCAAACGTTTATATCAGCCGCAAGGGAACGATTGGAACAATACCTGAATGTTGGGCTTGCTAATCGTGACGTTAAATTAGAATGGAATGGAAATCCTTTAAAATTACCTTTAACGCCTAATGGAGCTTTAGTGAGTATTGTTGATAAAGATAACGTTGCTGTATCAACAGATGAATATACTTTGAGCAATGGAGCAAATAAACTTATTTACATTAACTCATTAAATACTGGAGGTATTGAGTGGTTTTATTCAATTGATAGATCATACGCAGAGCCTTGGTCGTTTACTGCTGCTGATTGCGAAAGTGTTTATACGGCTATTTATAATACAGGTTATGATTCGCTTCCAAAAGGGCTAAAACTTGCTTTACTTGCTCAGGTAGATTTTATGTATAAAAACAAAGGATTGCCAGAAACAAAAACAATTGCACCTTATGCAGCAATGATGGCTAAAGGGTTTTCTAAAAACTTAGTATTATAATGGAAAGCGGCTTTTTAAATCAGCGTATAGAAATATTCAAGTACGAAGATGTTTCAGATGGAGCAGGGGGTGTGACGCCGCAAGAGGTTTTATATTGGTCAACATCTGCAGAAGTTAGACAATTAAAAGCCTCACGTAATTTAGAAGCTAATCAAGAGCGTTTAAAGCCTGTTGTTAAATTTAAGGTTCGTTATCGGGATGATAAGTTTGTTGTTGAGGATATGATTATTAAATGGCGCGGAGAAGTTTTTAGGGTTAATCAAGCAACGCCCGACTATGTTTATAAAGAATACCTTGAAATATTAGCGATTGCAACCACTTTACCAACTAGATAATGTCAAATATTGATGGATTTAAGCAGTTTGCCGATAAGCTTAATAAGCTCAGTAAAGACTTTCAACAGGAGGTTAAAGAAATTACGGAATATAATTTAGGCGAAATAGAGCTACAAGCTATTCGTGATGCTCCAGGTGGAGGCGACCAGATAAGAACGCAATTAGGTAGCGAAAGTCAATCAGATATTGCAAGGGGTAGAAGTTGGACGCCAATTAGTCAAGCGATAGGATATTCGATTGATTCAAGTGGATATAAAGGAACGGTTTACGTTGAACGTTCGGCAGGAGAGATAGCGGCATGGGTAGAATTTGGAACGGGTCAAAGCGCTTCATCTTATTTGGCAACAGTACCGCCAGAATGGAAGTCATTGGCTCAACTTTATTATATCAATGGAAAAGGAACTATAATTGCTCAGCCTTATTTATTACCAGCATTCTTGAAATATAAAATTGAATACGTAAAAGAATTAAAAGCAGCTTTAAACAAATTATCTTTTTAAAATGCAAATTACTACACTTCCATATAGAACGGCTATCGTAACCGCCTTAAATAACGTTCAGTATCAATCTAAACGTATTGGTGTGTTTGAAGAATATTTGCAAGAAACGAATACGAACAAGAAAGCGGTATTTCCTACTTTTGAGGCTTATATAATTCTGCTTAATCAAACAAGTAATGACAATAGCCCTAAGTGCCACCGAAATAACGAAGATAGTGTTCAGATACAAATAACAACTGTTTATCCAGCTGGCAAAGGCGGCAGTAAAGTTGCCGAAGAAATAGCCAACGTAGTTTTAGGTATTTTATTCCCTAATGAATTTTATAAATCAAACTTAACCATACCCAACATGGAAGTTTGGAAATCTGAATTAATCGGCACTCGAAATCTAAACTTTAACGAGAACGAATCGAGAATTTGGATCAATCAGCTAATACTTGTTTCGAATATAAGCCAATGACCTTAGAACAGCAAGCGGAGTTACTCTATCCCATGCCTTTCAATCCTTGTGTGTGGACTAAGAAAAAGATTCTTTACTTACGTGGTATTTGGATACAAGAAAGGCTTGCATCATCCGATAACAAGCCAGTCTAAACACCCTATAAAAAATATTATTTTTTTACATCAAAAACCTTTTGAGCCCAACAATCGCAAACGGAACTATAAATAACGTATCCCGTTTCCTCGTCATTAATTCCAGTTTCAGTAACCACATATCTCCCAGAAGCCTCCACCTCGTCCATGAATACATGTATAATAGTTCCCTTTGGGTAGTTATCGTATGCATGCTTTAGTAACTCGTGTTTTTTCATTTTATTTATTTATGGTACGGATTCAATTCTATCCAAACCTTTCTTATTCCGTCTAGTTGTTTTACCTCGTATTCAAACGCTAAACAAGCGTAAGTTATATTATAGAAATAAGCAAGTATATCGGGCTTACTTCCCGATTCGTAATGTTTCGTTAAAACATGTACTGAAAATCTATGATCTATTAATGATTTACTTCCCATTTTCTTCGTTAATTTTTTTAAACAGAAAACATAGAAAGGAGCCAGTTATTGAGAATACAACAAAATAAATCCGTACTTTTTGAGGCCAGTCAGTGGGATTTAATTGAAGTACAGCAAAGGAGAACGATAAGTAGAAAACTACTATTAATATCGATATGCAAATTATTAATTTCTTCATTTTTATTTATATATTTGATTTTTGTAAATGATTTCTTAAAAAGACTATCGCAAAGAATTGTTTTTTAACGATGACCGATAGTCTTTTCATCGTTTTACCCAAGTCGGTAATATGATTACGAGAGCGATTAATTTCGCTTTCTGTTTTTAAAAAACATCATAGCCAACAAAGAAGGCTTCCTTTTTGCATATTTTACATTTATAAAGCTGCTGTAAATTTCCATTTATAAACTTAGAAAAACCTTGAATATACCAAATATGATTGCACCCCTTTTTATGGGAGTTATTTAATTTACTTTGATTATTTTCCATGACTACGTGTTGTAAGTATCTCAAAAGTTACCTTATATCCGAATAAATTATAAGCTTTAAACAAACCTAATCTATATGATAAGGGCAACGTTTCATTTTTCCTGTAAAACCAAACACATAAGCCATGCCCAAACAGCCTAAACCAAAATCCATTATTTATTTTATTATAATTAAGTATCTTTTTCATTTTTTTCTCCTAAATATTAAAATTGAGCAAGCTATAAAAACAATAAAAGCTATGCCGTAAAGAGTTAAAAGTAATTTCATTTTAGTAATAATTGTAATAAAGCTGAAACATTAAGTTCTTTACCGAACAAAAAGTAATAAACATTTTGTAGTTCATGAACGGACTTTATTTCTGGCAAAGAAACGAATGCCCAATCACATTCACAATTTTTATCAGTTTTCTGAATCAAAGTTGCATTGTAATGGTCATGTTTTTTCTCTATAATAATAGACTTGTATACTTCATAGCTTAACTCTTGAGAGTTACCTCCGTTCGAAATAAAACCGCAACTATTCAATATGTCTTCATCAATATGAATAGGCTTAAACATTATTCCTTTGTTATCTACAATCCCTTCTAAAATTGTTATTATAGAGAAGTCTACTACTTGAATGATCTCTTTATCCTTATTATAGGCCTTTATCAGGTTTCCAGACCTTACTTCGCTCGCTTTCATGATTTATCTTATAAAATGTGTTTCTTTTTTAAACTCAACATCCTTGCGGTTTTCGTTCATTAATTTAGCGAAATCAATCGCTTCTTGTTCATCAGCGCAAACGGTATTTATGGTTTTAAATTTAAGTCCATAGACTTCCCGTATCTCTACTACTATGTATACTGCTTCCATTTTTTTCAATATTATTTTGTTATTATAGTTTATTTCCTTTTTTATCTAACGCTTGCCTTAGGGCTGTAAATTTATTTTTAGAAAATCCATAAGTTACGAGGTGAGAATAAACCATTCTTTCCAAAATATGGCAATATCTTTTCCAATAAATCTGGATATGGTAACCGTAGCCATGAGTTAAATCACATGTTTTTTGAAACCAAATGGTTTTAATATTACTCTCCTTATGTATAGAATTTTTCATTTTTATCTATTTAAAATTTTGTTATTATCGGCGATGGACTCCAGTTTCTTTGAATTTTATTCCAACTTTCACAATGTTTAAAATATGGCCATACGTTGCCGTAATACATTTTTAATTTTCTTATATGCTTTAATGATTGTGATCTATTTAAGTTTTCCATTAAATTATAATTTTGTTATGCTTATAATTGTTTCGACAAAAAGGTATATATATTCAACTTCTACACCGCCTTTAAAAAACCAACGATCCCTCTGATCTCCGATAATGTTTTTAAGATCCGATATATCATCTGGCATTTCAATTTCAAATATTTGATTTTTTACAGCCTTTAAAGTAACTGCAGATAGTCCCTTTGGAAAATAGGCGTATTCAAATTCTATTAAATATTTCATAAATCAGTTGGTTTAACGTGTTCGATTGATTTGATAAATTCTCTTGTTCTTGGAATGTATAGGATATCATCCTTTATAGTTGGAACTAAAACTCTTGAATATTTTACTACAGATTTGCAAAAAATAAAATTAGCTTTTACTAATCTTGCTACTACTCCAAAGTAATTGACTAGCTCTCCCTCTAATTCAAAAGTAACTTTAATCATTATCTGGCTTATTAAAATGTATCGGGTTTTTAGTTTTGCTCTTTCTTAAAAGCCTTTTCCAGAAAATTACAAGGCCACTTGCAATTACTATATAACAGACAATAACTATCAATGCTTCTTTCATGATTAAAACTTTTTAATTACGTTAATGCCGAATTTGTAAAATGCAATTAGGCAAACGGTTGATGCTAATAGTAGTTCGTAGTTGTTCATACATCAAATGTAAACCAAAAATTAAATATTTGTAGATTTGTATCGAAAGTGTTACATTTACGATAAAATAAATCCAAAAGAAATGTCAACAACTTTATTAGGTACAACTTATGCTCTGGAGGTGGATGATACCACAGCTGTAGCGACAAATACCAGAGGTACAGATGCTAACTATAAACTGTTGGCGTGCTTAACTTCTAACGGTGTAGAATTTACTGTAGCAGAGCAGGACACTTCGAATAAGTGCGATGGCGGTAACGCTACATCTATTCCAGGTTTATCATCTTGGACTATGTCAGGCGATGGTCAAGCCGTTACACTCGAAACAGGAGAGGCAACAACACGTATCAATTACCAAAAGATTATCGAATTAGCTACTACTAAAGAAATTTTCTTTTTACGTTTAACTGATCCGACAAACACTGTTGTAAGAGAGGGTAAGGTATTTATTACTTCTTACTCCGAAACTGCTCCAAATGCTGATGCTTATACTTTTACAGTATCATTTAAGGGCGTAGGTCAATTATTTATTACTCCAGCAACACCATAGTATGAACGGAATAATTGAAATTACTGTTCCATCTGGCAAAAAACGTTTAGTGATGAACTATTACGCTACGATGGAATTTGAACAGGCATTTTTTAAGAATACAACAGGCAATAACGCTAAGATATTTACAGATTTGGTTTATTCGGGTATGTATGGCGAGGCTATGCTTAGCTATACTCAAATGCCAACTTATCAAGAGGCTGTTATGTTAGTTTCAGAAATGGCAGATCAAGATAATTTCGATGAAGTTTCTTTAGAGATCTGGGACACTTATAACCAATCTAAATGGGGTAAAGACTTTCAAAAAAGAGCTGTTGAGTTTGCTTTAGAGCAGAAAAAAAAAGCAGAAACACCAGAAGTAAAAACCAAAAAGAAGTAGACCCTGCAATTGGTCATTTAAAAATATTAGAGTTCGCTTACGGGCAGATGGGGTTATCACCGAGAGAATTAGCGGAGTTAACCCCATTTCAGTTTGAAATAAAAGCTAAAGGATTTGCAAGGAAAAATATAAATACAGAAAATTACTTTAGGAAGCTTGCATTTCATTTATACGTAATCAATACACCGCCTAATAGTAAAGTTGATATTGAAAATATATGGCCTAATGCAGATACAGTAAAAAAAGCTGTTCAAAGAAATACAATTACTAAATCTAAAGTTCAAAAAACCTTAGAAGCGTTTAAAAAACAAAGAGGAATAACGTAATGGCAGATGCTCAACTATCGGTAGAATTAACGGCAAAGATTGATGCCTTACGTGATGGATTTAACCAAGCTGTAAAAGAGGCTGGAAAATGGGATTCCGCAACTCAAAAAGCTTTAAACGATGTAGATAAAGGTTTTGAAAAATTAGCTAATGATGTTGAGCGTTCATCGAATACGGTTTCCAAATCTTTAGCAAAAGCCGCTGTGGCATCCGCAACAAGCGGAAAGGCAATAGTTAAGGGTAGCGACCAAGCTGCATTCGCTTTAACAAATTTAGGTCGTGTCGCTCAGGATGCGCCTTTTGGCTTTGTAGGCATTCAAAATAATTTAAATCCATTATTAGAATCTTTTCAAAGATTACAAAAAGAGACAGGCAGTAGTTCGTTAGCTTTTAAAGCTTTAACTTCTCAATTATTAGGCCCTGCTGGATTTGGTTTTGCCTTGTCTTTGGTAGGTTCAGCTATTGTAATCTACCAACAATACCAACAGCGAGCAAATAAGGAAACTTCTAACGCTAAAAAAGTAACTGAAGATTATATTTCTACATTAGATCAAGTTACCCAAGCAAGGTTAAAAGGATCGCAAGGAGCAACAAAAGAGTTAACAGATTTAAAACTTTTGTACGGAGCCTATACCAATGCTAACTTATCGTTAACAACAAGACAGTCGGCTTATAAGCAGCTACAAGAGGCTTATCCTCAATATTTCGGTAACTTAAAGTTCGAGCAACAGGTATCTGAAAAAACAAGGGAATCATACGATAAACTTACTACTTCTATTTTAGCAACAGCAAAAGCTAGGGCGGCAGCTGATATAATTACCAAAAACTCAAACAGACAGTTAGAAAACGAACAAAAGATAAATGATTTATTAGTTGGTTACGATAGGGAAAGAGCAATCTCAGCTAAAGCCTTAAACCAATTAAAAGATCCAAAATTAGCGGCTGCGGCAATTGGTTTGGCCGATAGGGCGGCTAAAGCAGAAGAAAGAACAGCCGTAATAGCGGAACAAGTAAGAAATTTAAAGACCGACACCAATATTTTAACCGAAAGGAATTTAAATTTAGTTCAGTACACAAATGAACAGCTTGAAAAAGGAGCTAAATTACAGGGCGGTTTCGGTTCGGCAATTGCAAAAGCAGTTAAAGTTAAACCTAAATTAGAACGAACAAACAATAATACTTTAGGTAATTTGCCTGAGTTATTAGGTTTTGGAGATTTAAGTAAGCCGTTTTTAATACAGCCAAGACTTACGATAAGACCTTTAGTAACAGGTTTAAACGAATTAACCGAGATAGCCAACAACGCAGAGGCGGCAATTGATAAAATAGTTTCTTTACCTGGAATAGTTAATTTAACTTCATCTACATTAGGAAAGTCATTTGAAGCAATGGGCGAAGCTTTAGCGCAAGGTGGCGATGTAGTTTTAGCGGCTGGTCAAGTCTTGCAAAGTGCTTTCGCTGATTTACTTTCAGCTTTAGGGCAACAGTTTATTACTATGGGAGCTGCTAAAGTTGCGGCTGGTATTTTAGCAACTCCATTTGGAGGTAAATTAATAGCTGACGGAGCTGGGTTAATTGCTTTGGGCGCTGGACTTAGTTTAGGAGGTGGATTAGTTAAAGGGGCAGGAAAAGGCAAAAGTAGCGGAGGCGTTACGGCCTTCGCAAATGGAGGTGTTATATCTGGGCCAACTTTAGGCTTAATGGGCGAATATGCAGGAGCTAAATCCGATCCCGAAGTTGTTGCGCCACTATCTAAACTTAAAAAGATGTTAGGGCAACAGGATGCTAACGGAAATGCAATAGCTCAATCTCCAATGATGAATACCATTGTTTTAGAAAGCGAAACACGTATAAGCGGAAATGATATTTTAGTTATTACTAAACAGGCTCAAAAAATAGCCGATAGAAAAGGATAAATGGCAAACGTTTACAATACGATATATAAAGGGGATTTCTGCGATAAGCAAGGAAACGATATTTTTATTGAGTTTAAACAGCGAATGGATAGCTCATTACCTGTTCCTGCTATTATACCGATTCAATTTGCAGGGGAAAACGATGCGCCTGTCGTTGTGACTTATGCCAATAAAGGCGAGTATAAATTAGAGGGTGTTAATGGCTCGAGTTGCGATGTAAATATAAAAGCAATTGGAACGTTTGAATTATCTTCTTTATATACAGCCGACGAACGTGAATGGTTAGTAGTATTATCGGGTGGATGGGTTTGGCAGGGGTGGTTAATTCCTGATGCTTGTAGTGAGCCTTATAAGTCTAAGCCGTACGATGTATCAATTTCTGCAACCGATGCTTTAGGAACGCTTAAAGACATTCCTTTCTTACAATCGGATGGAACGAAGTATAAAGGCTTTATTTCTGATTTAGAGGTATTAAGACAGGCTTTATTAAAAACGGGTTTAAGTTTACCTTTCATAGTTGGGGTTAATACTTTTGAAGCGCAAATGGTAACGACTGATTCGCCTTTAAGGCAGTCTTTTATTAACTGCGATAGATTCATTGATAACGATGGTAATGCTTTTAGTTGCCACGAAGTAATAAGGTCGGTATTGGCTAGATATTCAAGCAGAATACACCAATTTAACGGTTACTGGCAGATTATAAATGTTTTAGAACTTTCTAGTGGCGTTGTTCCTGCTTTTGAATACGATCAAGGCGCGATATTAGTTGGCACAACAACAATAGGAAGCGCATTGACAGTTGGCGGAACAAACAGGGTTTTATCTCCTGTAGGTAATAATTCATTTGCTAAAGCCTTTTCATCGTCTACGGCATATTATCAATATGGGTATGGCGCAAATGCTTTGGATAACGCTAATATGGACGTATGGACTACTAATCCTGTCGGGCTTCCCGATAATTGGTCTGTTCAAAATGGGGCAACAGCACACACCGAAACAAGGTTAGATCAAAAGGGCAATCCAACAAACGACCATTATGTAATTATTGATTCATCTGGAGCAAGTGGGTATTTATATAATTCTGCACCTGTTTTAGTTAGGGCGCAAGAAACAACAACAGTTAGTTTTGATGTGCTTGTGCCTAGTGCGCCAGGTGGTGCCGCTTTAGTGTTTTTATATTTAGGCGTTTTAATTACCGATGGAGCGGGAAATTACTTTACCAATAATAACGGGTGGCAGCCAGGATTTCAATTTTACGTTATTAGGTATAGAAGCGGAGATTTTGGTCCAAATCAAGTGGGTGTTAATTTTAAAGTAAACGCAAGAAATTCTGATTACGATTTATATTTTGGCGTTCAATCCTTACAGGAAGCAGGACCAGCCGATTATCCAACATCAATAAATAACGTAAATATCGTTCCCGCGGTAAATTCAGATCAGACAAAGCCGCCTGTTGGATTATTTAACAGACAAAAATCTTTAGCTGCTCAGACGTTTTCGCCTGATCCAATATTACTTTTACATGGGGATGATACGAACGATAAAAGAACCTCTCAAATAAGTATTGGGGCTGTTCCGCCTTTTACTGCCTCATTTAGTTGGGCTAGGGCTGGGATTACAGAAGCATCTTCTTTGCTTGAAATAGTAGCGAATACGGAATTAAGACTACACGGCAAGCCATATAGAATATTTGAAGCTGATTTTATTGGATTTGGTAGCGTTGATATAAATACTTTATTGACTATTGATTTATTGCCTGGGAATTATATTTTTTTATCGGGAAGTTTCGATTTAAAAAGGTCTATTCCAACTTTAAGATTTGCCGAAACATTAACCGCAGATATTCCACATACAACAGAAATAAAAGAAGATTACGGAACAGAAAAAGATAAAACAGGCGTTTCGGTTGGGGTTCCATCGGGTGTTAATGCGCCAGGTTCGGGAACTTCATCAATAACATTAGGTAATTATCCTCAAAAAGATGAAAACGCTACAATAAGCGGAGATTGGGATTTTACAGGTACACTTAAACAGAATGGATCTAACGTTTTAACGCAAGCTAATTTAAGCGCGCTAGAAAATACATTAAACAAGTCGGCTAATTATACCATTTTACCAGCTAATTTCGGTAGCAATGGCATGGTTACGGTTTATGTTGATGCTAGTGCTGGAGCTGTAAATATTACTTTACCAAGTCCTACAAATCTAATGAATAGAACTGTTGAGGTAATAAAAATAGATTCAACCTCGAATGCTGTAAATGTTATCGCAACGATTAACGGTGCGCCAGATGATTTATTGCCATTAACTTATTCATCAGGAAGATATAAATCGAATGGGGTTGATATTTATAAAATGATTCCTTAGTAATATTTTTGTTACAATATTTCATATATTTGGATAATGAACTTCTTAAACGGAACAGATTATTTGCTTTACGTAGACTTATTAACTCCGTTAACGAGTTCAAGGGGTACTTTGGCTAATTATAGGCCAATAGCTTGCGGAACATCTAACGGGTTTAACATGGATGCTGAAGCTATTTCTTTAAGAAATAAATGTGATAACGGTTTTGATAATTCAAGGCCTGGTTACATTTCATGGGGAATGGATATGGATGGATTCGCTGTTGGTCTTAAAAACTCTGAAAAGATATTAAAAGCAAATTTTAGTGAACTTGCCGATATAATGAAAAGCAAAAAGATATTTTGGCTTAAATGGGAAGATGTAAACACCAGCGTAACAAGAGAGGGTAAAGCTTGGATTTCTTCGTTTAGAGAAACCGCAGGACACGAAACGCCTTACTCATTTACAGCTAATTTCGTTGGAGTAGGCGAACCATTTTTATCGGAAAACATTATAAAAACAGTTTTAGCTACAACACCACAACAAAATACATTATTGTCAGTAAATAATAAACTTATACAAACTTCATAATGGCAGTTGATCCAAATAATTTAGATATAACAACTATTCCCAACCTACCAGCAGGAACGTTGGCTCTGGCTGATTTGCTAGTAAAAAGCAATACAGCCGGAATAGCTACAAAAGTTACAGCGCAAGATTTAGCTAACTTCTTAGCTCCTTATGTAGCTTCTGTTGGCGCAAGCGGTTACGTTGCGGTTAACTCGTTGACTTTGCCTAATCCAACGGGATTAACTTCTGCATTCACACTGGTAAGCACAGGAACTTATACCCAAACTACAGGAGGGAACGTGGTTGTTACTTTCCCTTTAGCTGTTTTATCGTGGAACGGTACAACTTGGACTTTAACCCAAAATATAACAATCGATTTATCTTCTTACGTTTCAAATGATGATATAAAAGAATATTTAAACTTAGACTTTTCTAATTTAGGGGGCATTGTAAAAGTTCCAGAAGACAGGGCGGCAACCACATTTACGGCATCGCCTTTAAATCCAGCGGTTACTTATTTTGAAAGTTCTTTATTCTTTGGTGGAAATATTGAGGCTAGAAAGATTTACATAAAGGCCCCAGTAGCAGGGACTGTTAAGGTTTGTTTTATTGAGGTTATTGGTGCAAATGCTCAAATAGTATGGGAAGTTGATAAGGCGGTTACAGTTGGCGTTAACACTTTTGTTTTAGCGGATTTCGAGCTTCCAGAAAATGTTAAAAGCAAACCTAAGTTAAATATCGGTATTTCAGAAAGAAATTCTCCAGTAGGAGCCGCAACAGTAAAACCTACAGCAGGAAAGAATATTTTGACTATTCCAAACGTAGGGCTTAACGCTTATTCTACCATTTCAGATTACATATTAAATATTTGGGCTGAGGTCGATACGGCTGCCTACTTAATTGGAGGATATAAAAACATCGATTACCTGTCTGAATACACTCCAGAAGATATTTATAAAACAATCAATCCTAAAGACGGGATAAACGACTTTACAGGTGGCGTGGCGAACGTTTCTTACTTCGGGGATGGATTACAGCTATTAACTCCAAAACAAAAACTGGTAAGATTTAATTTCAAATCAACAACAGCCGATACTTTTGAAATTGTATTTGTTAATTATGCTTTGGGTAATGGCTCAATAATTCATACGGCAACCAAAACAGTGGCGGCAAATACATTATATAGCTGGACGCCCGCTGATTTATCGTTACCAGATTTATCTAGCTATGAAAGGGTTTATACTTTCTTGCACAACACTAATCCGAGCACATCTGCAGGAACGGTTAAGCTATCTTCATCTGGAGTAAATGAGTTTTTTACTATGTTTATTACTGGCGATGGCTCAATTGTTTTCGATGAGACGAGTATTTATCGTGTTGCTTATTGGATGGATGTTGTAAATGATAATCCAAATATTGAAGATCAATTAAAAAGCTTACAAGAAGCAGCAGATTCGCAAGCTGTAGGAACATACGATGAGCTTATTAAAGCTTTAGGTTCTCAGAATATAATTACTTTAAAAGACGGAACAATAGAGGCTACAGCAACAATTAATGTTCCTGCGGGTAAAACTATTAAAGGGAGTAAAAACGCAATATTAAAAGCTGGTTTCGGCGTTGACGTAGTTATTAAGCTAACAGGTTTAAATGTATGCTTAGAGGGCTTTACGATTATCGGAAACGGTGCGAATGTAGACATAAACAGCACATCAAAAATTAATAACCCGATCGATATTGAGCAAAATCCTACAAACTTAGGAACGGGTATTGGTGTTTTATGCGAAAAAGCAAGTGGAGATATCAAAAACTTAAGGATTACTAATTTTGATAGATCGGGAATCGAGTTAGGTCAAACTTTACTTGAAACAGGCGATTTCCCAATTGGTATTAATATTACTGGTGTAGTTTGCGAAAACAACTACTTTGGCATAAGAACAATATACTTAGGTGAATATTCAAGATTTTCAGATGTTCATTGTTTAAGGAACGTTTGCGGTATTAGCGTAGTTTCTGGAAATATTGCTGTTTCTAATTCTCATTTTACTCAAAATAGAATAGGCGCACATGTAGGTGGCAAATACGGATCCATACCAGCAGCAGATACGAATAACGCTCATGGAGGGTTCGCAAACTGCTTCTTTAATCATAATTCATTAAGAGGATTATATGTGGTAAATATTACAAATGCCCAGGTTTTCTCGAATTGTAATTTCTTTGATGGAATTATTGATTTTGTTAACTCTATTGGTGTTTGCGTTACAGGGTCTTTAATAGCATCCGAAATAAAATGCACATCAAATACAAGTCAGCTAAGCATGATTACTAATTGTGTTTTCCGTTCTGATGGAGGTTCGAGCGCAGGAACAATAACGAAAACAGGCTCAGGAAGATTATCAATGTTCGGAAACAGATATTCGACAGGCAAAAGTGACGCCTTATTAAACCAAGAATTATAGATGAACACGCCAAAAACATATAGCTTTTCGGACTTCTACAAAGGTGATGGTGTAAAGCCGTTTCGTATTCTTTGCTATGCTGATGAAGAACATGCGGTGCCTGTTGATTTATCGGGATGTACTGCTTTAATGCAGTTAAAGAATGGAGGTAAGGTTGTGTTTACTTATTCAACAGAAAGCACCCTAACAGCAATAAGCGCACCGATTGTAATTACTGATAACGAGATTAGATTTACCGAAATATTAAAGTGGCGTATTCCTGCATTTAATTATGCTTATGATTTACAAATAACCTATCCAGACGGATTTGTGAGAACCTTTATTAAGGGCCAAATTCCAATGGAACAAGATGTGAGCGATAATGGATGATATTTACTTAGTAATTGAGCCGCAAGAAACCAATATTTATCTTGTATTAGAAAATAGTACAGGTGGAGGCGGTTTATTCGCTGCTGATATCGTTATGGGAGAAATTCCAAGCGGTTTAATAAATGGAAGTAACGCAACATTCACAAGTTTATCGCCTTTTATACCAGAAAAATTAATAGTTGAAAGAAACGGGGTTACTCAAAGAAAAACTACTGACTATTCAACTACAGGGAATAACACGATAAACTTAACATTCAGCCCAGAAAACGGAGAAAGTATTTTAATTAACTACATAAAATTATAAACAATGGCAACAAATCAAATTAGAGGCGCACAAATAGCCGATGGCGCAATTGATGATGCAAAAGTAAAGGCTGGTGCTGCCATTGCAACATCAAAATTAGCTGATGGCTTAAACTTCATTAAAAAGGATGGTTCAGTTGTAATGACTGGTTCTTTAGATTCTGGCAATCAGAAAATCATAAACTTAGGCACTCCAACAAATACAACAGATGCAGCTACGAAAGCTTATGTAGATGGCTTAATTGCTGGAGTTAATCAAATGGTTAGCTTTAAGGCTGGCGTTCGAGCCGCTTCAACGGCAAACGTAACTTTATCAACTCCAGGAACTACATTAGATGGTGTTACTTTGGTTGCTAGTAATCGTGTTTTATTAAAAAACCAAACCGCACCAGCTGAAAATGGTATTTACGTTTGGACTGCTTCGGGTTCGGCTTTAACAAGGGCTACCGATTTTGATGCATGGACTGAAATTCCAGGTTCTGCTGTAATTGTTGAGGAAGGAACAGTTAATGCTGATACGCTTTGGATTTCAACAGCCAACGATGGCGGTACGATCGGAACTACTGCAATTACATTTAGCCAATTAACCACTGGCGGTGGCGGGTTAACCAATTCAAACTTTGTAGATAAAGAAGCTCCATCTGGAACTAAAAATGGGGTAAATGCAACTTTTACGTTAGCAAATACACCTGTATCAGGTAGTGAGCATTTATATTTAAATGGAGTTTTGCAAAACGTAGGTTCTGGCAACGATTATACAATTACAGGCTCTACAATTACAATGCTAAATATTCCTTTAGCTTCAGATACATTATTTGTTTCTTATCGTAAATAACAATGGCAATAACCAAAATAGCTAAAAGTCAAGTTGACGCTGTTGATTTAACAACAAATCAAAACGTAGGAGGTGTAAAAACCTTTACCGCTGATAATTTATTTTTGGCAGGGGCAACGGGTACCCAAAAAACTTTTGGTTTTAGCGGGGCTGATACAAACCCAAACTTCAAGGGTGTTTACGATTTTGATGGTGGTTATTCTGGTTTTCAATCTGGAACAAATAAAGCTGTACAGGTTTTTGGTTATTGGGGAGTTTTTATTCATGGCAACGTTCAGAATAATACCCCAAATTCGGAAGCTTTAATAACAGGAACGGTAACAGATCCGTCTTTAACCGTTCAGCAAGGACAAGCAACGGCACCTATTTTTGAATTAAGAAATTCGGCTGGGGTTTTGGTTTTTAGATGCGATCTAAACGGAGCTTTGAATTTACCTTTATTAACGGCATCAACAGCTTTGGCATTAGACGCAAGCAAAAACATTGTGTCTGTAGCGAACACAGGAACAGGAAATAATGTATTAGGCGCTGGACCTACTTTGTCGGGTTTGATTTTAGCGGCAGGAAGCACGACAGTTGCGCCTTTAAAGTTTACATCTGGAACAAATAAAACGACTGCAGCCGCTGGGGAATTTGAATACAATGGAACGTCTTTGTTTTTCACCCCAACAGGAACGACAAGACAAACAATCCCGTATTTAGGTTTAGCTCAAACGTGGACCGCTCAGCAATCTGGAACAACACCAACCGCAAAAGATAGCACAACTAAATTTGCCACTACGGCTTTTGTAGGGAAACAATTCACAGCGACAGGTAGCGGAACAGGCTCAGCAACAAGCATAGTAATAGCTCATGGAGTTTCGGGCGTTACGACGGCTTCATCGGTAATAGTAACACCAAATAATGCCGCTGCAGCTGGCATAAGTTACGTTACTATAGATGCTACCAACGTAACTATAGTTTACACAACCGCTCCAGCAAACGGGACAAATAATTTAGCATATTCAATCAGTATAAAATAATGGGTACAAACGTAGCAAGTCAATCTTTTGATACTTTAGCAGATTTAAGACTTCAAACAGGAATGTCGAATGTGCAAGTTCTGCTTATGGGACTTTCTTCCTTAACAGACGGAAACGGGGGAATGTATAGATGGGATTCGTCAAGTACCGAAACGGATGATGGATTTACTATTGTTCAAGTTACAGGTGTAACTACAGGAAGATGGAAGCGTGTTGGAAACAGTAACACAGTTAAAGGTTCAAATACTTTGAGTGGACTTGCTTTGCAAACGGCATACGTTATAAATCATGGATTGCCGTTTACCCCATTACAGGTTTACATTCAAGCCCGATCATCAAATGCGGCTGTTCCTTCTTGGGTAAGCGCAATTAATTCAACTTCATTTACCGTAAACTTTGCGAGCGTTCCAATTTTAGGAACGAATAATATTATAATCGACTGGTTAGTAATAAAACAATAATGAAAAAACTAATATTATTTATAGCCTTGCTTATTCCGATAGGTTTGATGGCTCAAACTATCAAAATACCATCGGTTAAATCAACTGAATTGGTAAGTACAGTAACTTATTCAGATGGTATAGTTATTACGGTTAAGGGCGCAAATAATGCCACTACAAGAAAGCCTTTATATTTGGCTGCCTATGCTTTGGCGCATCCGCCTATTGTAATACCGCCAACTGAAACAAAGCCAGTTTTCGCGCCACCTGCAGGCGATTATATTGAAGTAGCCTTAACAAACGGTAAAACGTTGGATTTAACTCCTTATTCGGGTAAAAAGATAAGGTTTAAAAGCGGTAATTATTCAGAGGTTTATATAACAGGAAATAAATTAGTAAACATAATCATTGATGCTGGTCTTGCAAATTTCGATAACTCAACTGTAGAATTAGGCTCAGGCGATTTAGTTGAAATTTATGGGCTTAAAATGAGTAACACATCATACAGGGTTTTAAGGTTTGATTTTTCACTAAATAATTTCCATTTATACAATTCTACTTTTGTTAATTGTGGCGATTATGCTTTATTCTCAAATAATGCAAGGTATGTAACTTACAACGGTACGGATGCGACAATTAATAAGGGGCTAAAGTTAATTAATAACACCTTTGATAATTTCGGAAATATCCAGTTAGATGGAGAATTAAATAAAGATAACGGTTCTGATTACGGACTATTTAAAGATGTTGAAATCGCGTACAATACATTTAAAAATTCAAGCCCTGGCAATGCTGTTTCAATTGGTAACGCTTGGAACTACGATATACACCATAACGTTGTAGATAATTTTAATGCTTTAAGCAATATTC
>Ga0247806_10000195_pt1 | contig 42428 bp, 40 predicted proteins | sample UWRJL059202B1_FD_179935 | JGI IMG/M metagenome (GOLD analysis project Ga0247806, IMG submission 179935) | Plant litter microbial communities from Arlington Agricultural Research Station in Wisconsin, United States - UWRJ-L059-202B-1 | ecosystem: Environmental > Terrestrial > Plant litter >... | reverse complement strand
CGGAGGCGCGTGCCTGTGAACGGACTTCAGCTTTTGTAGCCGCCATTTCAGCCTTTTTTTCCTGCTCATACACCGCTTTCAGCGAATCCTGCATGCGTTCCTGCTGCATCTCTACTTTCATGGAGTTCATTTCTGCTTCCATGGCTTTTTGTTTCTGGTTGCAGGATACGGTCAGTGCCAATATGCCTGCCATTAAAATTACGCTTTTCATGGGGTCTGGATTTTGTGAGAACTATTTTATTCAGATTCAATAGGCGAATTTCGTGCCGCGAAGCTGAGTAGCGGTTCAGGCAGGCTGATCCAAATCTCCGGAGGGTCATTGGGACAGGAAGTTGACTGGTTTTAAAAATCAGGGCGAATGTATTAAGCGGAATTCCTCAAGTGAAAAGTGGGGAAAATTATACCCACAAAAGTCACATCGATTTGCTTTAGTAAGCACAAAAAAAAGACAGCCCACAAGAGCTGCCTTCCCTGATAATTGTAAACTTTGAATATTATTCTGACCAGTAAACCAGCTCCACAACGATCACACCGTCTTCATTGACGAGATCGTCAGAAAGTGTTACGGTGTTTGAGCCGGTTCCGCTGAAATAACCGTCGAATGAATCGAATCTGTATGTACCGGCAGACAGATAAAATACATTACCGTCCTGCTGCTGCTCAGGATACAGGTACGTTCCGGTTGACAAATCCTGCGTGTAATAACCGTGCAGGTCTGTGTAATACACGAAATTTCCCTGTGCATCCGTCAATTGGATCACGACTTCATAAACGCGTGTATTTGTGCGGATCGCATTGATTTCCGCGATGAGGTTTTCTGCGGTTGCAGCCTGTGCAGCGATTGTATTACGCAATTGCTGGATCAAGGCGATGGCTTCCGCTTGGTGGTTCGTCAATACGGCATCTGTGATCTGACCTGTCAAACCGATCACGTCGTCGTTGAGTGCAACCAGTTGTGTTGTGAATGCAGTTACACCTGTAGCAGCAAAAGGAACTGTGCTTACATTTTGCGCTTCGCCTACAAAATAATCCACATCATCTGCATTGTTTTGCACGTTGTTCACGAGTACGAACAATTGATCGTGGAATGCATTTGCATCCGGGTCGCCTACAATCATCAGCTCCAATACAAGTTTATCCAATGCATTGGAAGCATTTTGTACGTCCTGAGGGATGTTTTCCGCCGTGTGGATCGCATTGTCGAGGAACTGCGTACCTGCGTTTTGTGCAAATACACCACCTAAAGTACTTATCAGCACAGTCGCTGCATACATAGCCATTTTTTTCATCGTAATTCTTATTAATTGGTTACAGATCAAAGCTACGCAATCCATCTTTTGATTACGGATAACTCCACATGAAGTTTCAATTAACAAATCGGTTTGCCAGGTTACGAATGGCGCAAGTGAATGTCGTTACAATCTGCTAAAAAGCATTTTCGGGTTTATTGAAACACCAGGTCCAGCATCGCCAAACGGTTAATGATCCACGTATCGATGACGGATTTTTCCGCCTGTAAATTCAGGGATTGGTTCCAGAGGGTATTTTCATGCTGGATGATCCTGTAATCATTGAGCTCTTCCGCATTCGTTGCAAAGCGCATCCGCAGGTTGTTGAGCGAAAATTGATTGGCCCGCAATGCTTCCCAGCGTGTGTGCAGCCGTTCCCTGAAGTCATCCGGATTGACGCTCAGCAAGCGTTGAAAGAAAGCATTCGTGACGAGACTGGAAATACCCGCTTCTTCGCCAAAAGCCGTGCGTCCCCAGGTTGCGTCGAGGTCCCAGGGAACCAACGTAAACTTATCCGAAGGATTTCGCTTTAAGAAGCTCCAGTTTTTGCCCACATTATCGAAACCGCCACAGAGGTTGATGAACAGGTAGTAATCGATGACATTGTCGAGATCGACCTGCTGACCGATCTTGTTTTTGAATTCGCCGTCGTCGGCCTGCGTGATCAGCTTGCTCAGCGCACTGAAATCAGCCCAGTTGATCTGCCTGGAAGGTTTTGGATATTTTTGTTCCCAGTCGCCCCAGTTTGCGGAATTGGGTTCTCCATGTGGCAGTTGCTCAAAAAACGTGGTTTCTGTATTATCCGTTCCGCGGTAGTAAACAGAGGTGGAGTTAAGCTGCAGAGAAGCTGCATTCAGGTTGTCGCTGAAATCGTATAAGCCGACCGAGCGGTTGTTGAGAAAGACTTCTACAAACCGGGCCTGGATCGCATCGTGACCGGGCCCGAGTGAGGACCAGAGTTCAAACGATGTTTTGTTCCGCAGGCGCGAAGCATCGATGTACATCGCATCCAGGATCCAGTCTTCGTTCGGCGCGAAATCGAAATACGAACGGTGAACCGCATGGCTGGTACTTGCGTCGCCATACGTCGTAATGCCATAGGATTTTTTGGGATAGCTCAGGCTCGAAGCGCCACGCAGTTCGATGCCGATCCAATCCGTCTGGGAAGTCTTCCCGGTTTCCGGATAATTCAGCGTCATTCGCGCCAGCGCTTTCGGCTCATTTGGAATATCGTCAAACGTCACGAGCTGGATGATCGGAATATTTGTGAAAACGAGTCCGAAGATTTCTGTTTTGCCTTCCGTAGTGACCTTCAGCGTATATACTTTGTGTAATTCGATTGTTCCCAGGTCATTGATTGCATTGTTTTGCAGGAGTTTGCCATCGAATGTGAGCGATGAAAAATCCTGGAAATGAATGAAAGGTGAAAAATGATCAAGGGAAGCTTTGTCGAGCGAATACTTTAAAAGGCCGTTCTGCGCATCGAAGCAGCAGTTCTTGGCATTCAATTGCAGGATGAGCGGCAATTCAAATTGGGCGTTCGGATCGTCATCGAAGACAACGATTTCCTTCTTGCAGGAAACAAGCAGCGCTGCGATCAGGAGTATGGGTAAAAATCTATGCATGTTTGAAATGGAATGTGTAACCCATGCTGATGAAAAAGAAATTCATGGGATATTTGGTGTTGAGCTCGCGGGCGTAATTCAGGGAATATTCGATTTTCCCCAACGGTGTTTTGAGTTGATCTCCGAGTGAGAACCGCAACATGTTGTAAGTGGGTTTGCGGTACAGCACATATTTCCGGAATATTTCCGTGCTGAAGCTCAATTCGTGTTTTTTGAGTTCATATTGAAACTCGATGCGGTTGCGCGTGTGTGCTTTCCGGGTGTGCTCATCGTAATAGGTGAACAGGTCGACAAAATTGTTCTGGTAGCGGAACCTGTATTCGAGCTGCGCAGCTTTGCTGAGCTCGAGCTTGTATTTGAAATCGATGTTGTACCGGATGTCGTGCGTAAACCGGTAATCGCCTTTCCGGTCGTAGGCGTAGCGCAGGTTACCGCCGATCTTGAACGCATTGTTGATTTTGTAGTGCGCGCCGAGCTCGGAGGTCACTTTTGAAAGCTTGCCGAGGTCATCAAAAAAACGGATGTCCTGCTGAAAGGTCAGGTTCCATTTTTTGTGGATTTTGTAATTGACGCCGACATGTGCCCACAGGCCGATGTCGCGTACTTTTCTGATTTCCTGGCCGAAGGCTGGCAAGCTCAGCAGGAGTAAAAGCCAGGTGAAATATTTTCTCTTTTCCATCAGGGTTTTTTATGAATGATAAAACGGTTGATCGCTTCTTCTTCTGCGAAGCGGAGCATGTGGTCGTCGTAAAAATTATATTCCGTGCAATAGAGCAGGGTGGCGCCTTTTGTCAGCGAAAGGAAAAGGCTCAGCTCGAGCTGTGGCTGTTCGAAATGCGTCTCGAAATATTTTTGCAGCAAGGCATGCTCGTTGGTGATTCCGATCTCGCTGCCGGCAACTTGCATGATCTTGCGGACTTCCTCATTCATCGACAGGGAAAAGATCAGCCTGAAAAATTCCTTGTTTTCGCGGATCGCATCAAAAGAGTTGCGCACAAAAATTTCCAGTTCCTCCGGGGTCAGCACGTCCTGATCGTGGATCTCATGGTGCTGATAAATGAGTTCGTAGACCGCTTTGCAAATCTCCTGAATCAGTTTTTCCTTGCTTTCGATGTAATGGTAAAGCAAGCCTTTCGAGATGCCGGCTGCCCGGGCAATCATGGAGGTAGACGTTCCATGGTATCCGTGTTTGGAGAATAATTTCAGCGCAGCATCAATGATCTGGGCCTTCTTCTCATCCCGGATACTGGCGGGTTGTTCTGTTTTGCGTAAGCACTTCATATAATTTTATTGACCGGTCGGTAAATTTACAAAATATTGTTACTTCCAACAGCAATCACCAATTTTTTATGCGGAATGCCGATAATTACCAATGGGAAGGAATATGTATTTTTACGGTTCGAAAAACAAGTAGGATGGAAGTGAGAAAAGCCGGAATAGACGACCTGGACGCGATTATGCACATCGTGGGTGAAGCGCGTGCGATTATGCGCGAAACCGGGAACATGACCCAATGGAGCAATGGTTATCCTTCCCGGGAAGTGATCGCCGAAGATATAGCGGACGGGCAGGCTTTTTTGTGTGTTGAAAACCGGGAGACCGTTGGCTATTTTTGTTTCGTGGCAGGCCAGGATCCCGAACCTACTTATGCAGTGATTGCAGACGGGAAATGGCTGAACGACCTGCCGTATGGCGTTATCCACCGGCTGGCTTCCGGCAGGAAGGCGAAAGGAATTGCGCACAGTGCTTTCGAATTTGCTTTTTCAAAGACAGACAATGTGCGCGTGGATACCCATGCGGACAACCTCCCGATGCGGAATTTCCTGCTAAAAAATGTATTTAGCCATTGCGGCACGATTTACGTCAATGACGGTTCTCCGCGGGATGCGTTTCAGAAAGCGATTTCGGGTTCGGCAAAATAGCATAAAGGCAGCTGTTGAAAGGATGCACAGTCCTTGCTCAGGAACAAAAAAGGCCACATGAAATCAATTCCATGTGGCCTTTGAATGTTAAAATCACTGTATCGGTATAAGCGAATCGCTTACAAAACAACGAAACGTTTTACAAACCGGGTTTCATCTGAGGTTTTCATTTTTAGCCAGTACGATCCGGAGACCAGTTCAGGCAAAACGACTGTAATTCCGGAATTGCCTGGCGCAAAGGAAGCGACCTGCATTGTTCTGCCGTCCGGAGACAGAATCTCAAAGCCGGTAAGCTCTACCGGGGAAGTGATCTGAAGCATTCCCTGCCTGGCAACCGGGTTCGGATAGAGCTGGATTTGTTCGATCCAATTGTCTGCAAGCCCTAACTGATCAATGACCACGCATGCGCTCGTATCGCTGCATCCGTTGCGCGAAACGATTACTGCATACGAACCGTTGGCCACAGGATGGAATTCAGTACCTGTTTCTCCTGTGATGATTGCTGACTGATTGTTACAATCGATCCATTGATAAGCCGTGGCAGTTGGTGAGCTGACCACGAGGTGCGTAATGTTGTCGGTGACCGTGATCACAAAAGAATCCTGGACCGTCAGAATCGTAACCACCGTGCTGTCGTCTCCATTCAGATCTTCGAGTATGTCAATGTATACCCCTGATTCCGTATATGTATTGGTGTCAACGATAAGCGACTCTCCGGCGCACAAAGTGACCTGGTTTTGGTGTACATCTTCCGTAAAGCCAATTGTTACAGGTCCAATCGCAGGCAATGCTGCAGAACCGTTTAACGTTCCTGCGTTGTCCCCGTCGCACAAACCAGTCGTTGCCGAAGCTACAAACCTCCATTGTGCGCCGTCCCAGACCGTCAGGGAAATGTCCTCGCAGTTCGTAAGTCCGCTTTGCGCAGCATCGTTCCAGCCAACACTGGTCGAAAACAGATCTGTTGATCCCGTGCGGGAAAGATCCCAGTATTCAATCCCGCTTGCGGACTGCAAAGGAGTTTCTACCGGCGTTAAGGAATTGTAGGGGCTGAATTTATATGCGACACGGATTACCGTTGAAGTTGTTGCCGGTGCTGATACAGATAACGGACGGTAACGGTCAGGTGTACTTCCGATTGGGAATTCAACTGCCTCATCACCTGTTTTCTCGATGTAGCCGTCAATAAATGTCGTGTCGGTGCCGCCGGTGATGATCGCATTGTCGGCCAGTCTGATTGCTGCTGCGGGTAAAACGGTTACAATTCCATCCGTGAGCACGAGCGCGTGCGCGATGTTCAGGTGATTGTTGAGCGAGATACCGTAACCGCCATCAGTTGGACCATTGGCTGCATTCGCAATTTCAAGGTCATACAGGTTCAATCCCGCTGACGTGGCTGTAACCGCCTGCTGTGATGTGCCATTCAAAATAAGTTGATTGCTGTTGGGATTGAACGTACCTGCGACCTGTATATCTCCGCTGACGAAGATGGCAGCCGGGGAAACGTGGTTCAATAGCCTGGATGCCGGAATGGTCAGCGTATCGAACTGGTACCTGCCTGTTCCGTCCAGCGTTGTATTCCCGGATTTGAATAGCGATGCTGTCGCATGGAACACACCGTCATTTTGCCAGGAAACTGTATTGATGTCGAACCAACGCGCGCCGTTTTGAAGAACGATCGAATCTCCGGAGAGTGTAGTAACCGTGCTCGCAGTATGCTGTAACAATGCGCTACCAGAAAGCCTGATGTGCATGCCCATCGTGCTGGTTGGGTCATTTCCAATGGCTCCGCTGACATTGACTGTGCCTCCCGAAGAACGAAAATAGCCACATCCTGCACCGGGTGCAGCGCCGAGCCACAACAAAGCGCCATTGATATTAAGCATCCCTGCTGTTTGTTCGAAAGCAGGATAAAATTCGCCTGCTTCATTCTCAAAACCAAATTCTGCATTCACAGTAATCGTTCCGCCATTTTGAAAAAGCCTGCTTGGACCCGCGAGGTTTCCATCTACGAGGGCGAGTGTTTCTTCCACAATAACTGTTCCCGCATTGATATTTCCTGTTGCGCCAAGCTCAAACAACAGGCGTTGCGAAACCTGTAAATTTCCGCCGTCCATTTGGAGGTGTGCACCTTCGGCAAAAATCAGCCTGCCGTTGTTGCCGGTACCTGTGAGGGCAAAAAGGCCTGTCACCGTGACAATCGTTCCTGTGCCGAGTATTTCCACGCGGTCTGAAGTCGTTAAAGTTCCTGAAATGGTCAGCAACGCACCATTTTGTACGAGCATTTCCGCAGGAGAGAAATTGGAGGTTCCCGAAATTACAGGATCCGCCATCGCACCGGTATAATTGGCCGGATCGATTTCAATGTCGTCGCCGTTTCCGGGCGTTGCTGACCAGTTGGCTGCATTGTTCCAGTCTGCATTGACTGCGCCTGTCCAGTTTTGCCCGAATAGTGGCATAGTTGAAAACAGGGATATAAGGAGAAAGCATATGTTTCTTTTCATCTGTGATTTAAATTGTTGAATATTCATGTAAATGAAATTACGCGCTTGCATCCATTTGGATGTGCGTGCCCTGAAATACCAGGAAGCTGGCAAACTACAAAAATTCTAAGCGATCGGGGGCCTGAAAAGATCGCCTGAAGCGGGGCAGGTGAGATGGAAGTCCTGCGGATCGAAAAGCGATGCGTGGTGGACGGGGAAGGACTGCTTTTTCTCCAAATCGGTTCTTCTAGCCGGGCTGAGCAGGATTTCGAAATCGGGACCATCCATTTTTTTGAAGGGCAATTGCATGTCTTTGTCCTGATCCGTACTATTCAGATCGTCTCCGATGTAGTGCATGGCCAGGAAGTCCAGCAGGTTGATCTGTTGATCCAGGCTGCGGTGTTCGAGGTAATGGCTATACAACGCAGGTACTTTGAAAAACTCATGTAGCGAGCTGTTCAACAGTAAAAAGGGCAACAGAATGTAGACACATGCTTTTTTCACGGTGTAAAGTTAGGAATAAACTTCAAGTTATTCCGAATGTAATTTTAACAAATAATTGTAAATCAGCCTGCTGAACGCATCAGGTTCCTGTGCTGCATGATCTTCTGCACAAGGATGCGCAATTTGGATTTGTAATCCTGTTGCAGCCATTCCATGTAATTTTTCGTGACTTTTCCCAGGCATTTCGCATATTGCTTCACGCGCCAGTTGATTTCTTTTTCCAGTCCGTCTGCCAATGCGAGTGCTTCGCTGATGGTACCTGCATTGTCGGCACACATCAGTGCGTGTTGCCGGATCGAATCGCGGATCACGATTTTCGGTTTCTGGTTGTTTTCCACAGCTTCGTGGTGGGCCTTTTGCACGTCAAATGAAATCTCGCGTGTATTCGGGAACTTTGACCTGGCTTCCGCAGGAATGTGGTGCGCTTCGTATTCAGAATGGTGATTGAGGCTTTCGCAGTAGGCTTCCGGGTGCTCGAAAACATATTGCCAGTCGACTGGGATTTCCCAGGGCCCAAAACGATCTACATTGTTGCCCAGATCGATGATCGTAAACGTTTTTTTCTGTGGGAGCCTTCTCGATCCGCGGCCGATCATCTGGTGGTACAAGGTCAGCGAGCTCGTTGCCCGGTTGAGGATCACGGTCTGCACCGAAGGTTCATCAAAGCCGGTTGTGAGGATAGAAACAGAAGTCAGGATCGCCTGTTTTGTTTTTTTGAACCACTCCAGTATTTCGGCGCGCTCTGCGGCAGGTGTTTTATTGTCGAGGTGTTTGATCGCATAGCCTGCGTCGGTGAATACCTGGCAAACTTTCCGCGAGGAGAAGATCCCGTTGTTGAAAATGAGTGTTTTCTTGTTTTTCGAATGTGCTTCGTATGCATGCAGGAGCAGCTCGAGCATCGCAGGTGACGCATACAGCTCGTCGGAGGAGCTAACGGTGTAATCGCCATGTGTTCCTTTGATCAGCGTGTTGAGCTCGACATCGTAGCGCCAGGTTTTGGGTTTGGCCAGGTATCCCTGCTCGATCAGCGAAGCAATGCTTTCTCCGAGGATCAGCTCGCGGTAGTTTTTACGCATCGGCAGACTGACATCGGAACTGAAAGGAGTTGCCGTAACGCCGATGACAAAGGCGGACGTGAATTTGTCCAGCAACTTGTGGAAAGAATTGTGATGCGCTTCATCGATGATGACGAGCCCGATCTCACCTGGATCTATTTGACCTTCCCGGATGCGGTTTTTAAGCGTTTCGACCATTGCAACGTAACAACTGGTAGTATCTTTCTCCACTGTTTTTGTACTGCTGTCGATCACCCTGTTTTTGATGCCGAGATTTTTTAGTGTGGCCGACGTTTGCCGGCACAATTCAATGCGGTGCGTCAGCACGATCACCTTCCGGTTGTATTTTTTGATGAAGCGCTGCGCGATCTGCGAGAAGATCACGGTTTTTCCGCCGCCGGTCGGCAACCTGTACAGCAGCCTGTAGCTCTCCGGATTTTGTTCCAGTTTCTCAAACAGCTTTTCAATGTCGCTTTCCTGGTAAGGGTACAACTTTTTGGCGGTGCGCACGCGCGAATTTTTCGGACTGGTTTGCTCCATGGATCGATTGTTTATGTTGAAATTAAGCATAAGCAATTTCGATGCGCGGAAATTTATATTTTTTGGGATTCCGGAGGATTTCGTCTGTCTTAACGGTGCTGGTCAAAAAGTACGACATTTCCGTCGGGATCGGTCACCATAAAGCTCGCAGGACCCGAAGTATCCTCAGCTGCTTCTGATTGCAACGGAACGCCCCGGGCTTTGAGATGCCGCTGAATTTCACGTACATCGTCAAATTTTTCGAGGTTTTGGGCGTTTTCGTCCCAGCCGGGATTGAAAGTTAGCAGATTGCCCTGAAACATGCCCTGGAAGAGTCCGATCAATGCATTCCCATGCTTCATGATGAGGTATTTTTGTTCAGAACTGCCGGCAAACACGCTGAAACCGAGGTTTTCGTAGAATTGCTTCGAAACGTTGATGTCTTTCACACTGAGACTGATTGAAAATGCGCCTACCTGCATCGCTTTTGTTTTAGGTTGATAATTAGGTACAAACTACGAAAAAAAGAAGAACCGGCTTCATGGTTTCGTTGAAATTTCGAAGATTTCTCCCGATTGTAAATAGGAGAAAATGGATTTGTAGGGCTAACCCGATATTTTTCCCAAAACGATGGATAGTGCCAATGGGTGAGCCTATTTATCAGGCAATGTTTATTCAGCTTTTCGTTCTATCTGATTTTATCAGATTCATAACACATTTCTATTTTATTTATATTGTATTTAACGCAATGTATTTGTAACTTACTTCATTATAAACCAAATATTTACTACTTATGAAAGCAATGCTATTTACGGCGCTTTTACTGACTACTGCTGTCAGTCGCGCACAAAGGGTACAGGAAACCACCAACGGGAGCTGGAACAACCCCAATCTATCTGTCGAAAACTGGAATTTGAGGAACTGGATCATCGCCGGAACAACAGAAACCGGTCCAACAGGATTGTGCCCGGTTTTCAAGTTTACAGATCCCGCACTTGTACCGATCGGACTGCCACCGCTCCCAACTTACCGAACTGTGTTTGCTACCGGCAAAACGCTGAACGATTTTACGGTCAACCAAAATACAGGTGAGCTGATCCTGACTGGAACTGATCCGATTTCCGCAACAGGTGCGCCGATGAACATGTACATTACGGTTGTGAATGCGCCTAGCGGGGCAGTTGGTGCAAGTGTGCGGGTCTTGGTACCCAGCCCGGTATCCGTTTCGATGATCCCACACCAGATCATTTATTCGCAGACGAGTAACCAGTATGTGGTGGTGGGAACAAAGATCACGGGCGTGCTGACCAACACGAATTTTGCAACGATCCAGAAAACAGGGTTCATGCTGATTGTGAATGCTGCGCCGCCGTTTGCAGTCGTCAACCTCATAGAGACAAATACGCCTTCAGTAGCTGGAGGAAACGACAGCGACATGCTGGAATCGGTGACTGAAATTCCGAACTACGGCTATTTTGCGGGTGGCTCTGCGAATGGCTTTGCGACGCCGGGAGAACAGAACCTGATGGTGATGAACGCGAATTATGCAGGTGTCGCGGGAGGATCCTGTATTATGGACAATACGAATTCCCGTTCGCGCGTAGCTTCGGTGATGCACAACCCGTCCACAAACCAGGTGATTGTACTCAGCAATACGAGCAATTTCAACAATTACGAGCTCGTTAAATTCAATTCGATAGCGGTTACGCCCGTATTTCCTGCCGTGAGACACACGATTTCCTGTCTGCCGACCGCATCGGTTGCCAATGGTTTCCGTTTGCAGCAAAATACAGCGGGTACGCAGGTCATTGTAGGCGGTTATGCCTGGAACCCGGCTGCCGGTCCGACGCTTACACCTTTCCAGACGACAACTAATCCGGGATTGGGGACTTTCATCAGTGCGAAGATCTTTCCATCTGCGAATGCATCGCCACTAACAGGTTATTACAATGAAAGCGGAGCACCATCTTTCATCAATACGCCGGACATGCTCAGCTACCATGCGAACTCGAACCGCACTTTCCTTGTCAATCCAAGTACCAATGTCGGATTTGACATGTTGCGTTCGCTGCCTACAGGTGCATCGCCCTGCGAAACGGCCTGTCAGTTCACTGCGGCTTCTGCGCAATGGCCTGTGGCACAGAATACCGTTGCGTTTACGAACTTAACACCAACGCTGCCAACGCTCGGCGCATCATTTGCTTCCCGTTCTTTGATGCATACGGTTTTGTGTAGCGCGGCTGCGGCTGCTCCTGTTGAAAATGAGATTACCGCAGATCAAACGATGACGGTCAGCCTTTTCCCAAACCCGGCGCATAATCAGTTAGAGATCTACGCAGAAGCGCAGCTTACAGAAGCTACGATCTACGACCTCAACGGAAGCGCAGTATTGAAGTCCTTCAACACCGAAAATGCACGTGGCACCTTGCTCATCGATATCAGCGCGCTGAAACCGGGCGTTTATGTTGTGCTGCTGAAAAGCAAAGATGGCCTCGTGCAACGCGAGCGATTTGTGAAGGAGTAAAAAACTGAAGCTCAGTGAATATTCTATGAGGAGATCACTGAACAAAGACATAAAAAGACGAATGCCCGCTCGAAAAGCGGGCATTTTGCTACCTTCACATTTTAGAATTAGAATCAAATGCTCCAAATCATTTCAAGGGTGATGCAAAAATACCTTTTAGTAAGCAGTTTTCTATTGTTTTTACTCCCGGTAAATTCCCAGCTCATTGAAGATCAGGAGACGGCAGCGGGAGCTTTTTTTATTTACGTCTCTGCGCATGATTTTGACATGGCTTTTTCGCTGGTAAATCCTGAATTGGAGACCAATCAGCGGCAGCAAATCGTCCATACCATTCAAAAATTGATAACCGATCTACCTGCTTATGTACAAACCGCCGAACACAGTACGACAATGCAGCTTACCGACACGACTGTCACTTTTTCATTCCTGTTGCATATACAAACACAGCTTTTGTACCAGGTAGATGTGACATTCCCTCTAACTCAAACAGAGCCCTGGATTACTGCTGTATCTGTCATGGACGAAAAAGCCCTTCGGAAAGCCGGGAAAAGCAGATTGCTGCAAGGGGGGCAGTAATGAAACAGGAAGCCTCTGCCATGCAGTCCGTGTAAATTTATCGCATCACCCTGTTTTCAGGTGCCTGGTTAATTCTTCTTCCAACTGGACAAGCTTTGGGAAAAGGATGTTGTTTTCAATGTGCAGGTGCATGTGCAGGTCGGATTCAAATGCTTTCAGGTCGCTCAGCAATGCAGCATATTCAGACGGATCTCCAGGTAGGGGCGCATAATTTCCGGCTATTTGTTTTATTTCTTCGAGAAGATGGAGTGTCTCGACATGCTCTGATTCGAGCATCCTGATCGGATTGCTGACGAATCCGCGGATCTCCGACATCACATGTACGCTTTTGCTTCGGTGGAGCACGATCAGCTTGCGCATCCAGGGAAAAAACAATTCGTCTTCCTTTTCACAGTGCGCTGTCAGCTGAACGGCCAGGCGTTGAAACAAAAGCTCCATGCACCGCAATTTCCGGTGCTGTTCACCGGTCGTGGTTCGCAGCAGTTGTTGCATCTTTCCGTGTATCGCGTTGAGCAGCTCTTTTTCGCCGAAATGGTAGCGGCCATTGAGGTAATCAATCAGCCGGTCGGCGCTCAGGTCTTCGAGTGTCAGCGCTGCTTCGTGCAGAAGTGAGAGTTCCCGGTCGACCTCGTCAAACACGAGTTGCGCGCCCGCGCAGGCTTCACGCAGGGTTTGGCAGCCATGCTGATAATAATCCAGGCCGTATTTTTCAAACAGTGGAATGGAAGCCGGGATGCGGATTGCTAATTCTTCAAGTGTTACAGGCATGGTCGTTTTTATTTGGAACAACATTGGTGGTGACAGGTTCCGCCGGTCGTTTCGATCGAAGGACTGATGTATGGAATGCCGAGGTTCAGGCCACGCAGCAGCAGCAGGAGTGCCATGAGTCCGACAAATACCGGTACGGCTTTGCGGATACGGTTCCTGAAACGCAGACCGATGTATTGCTGGAGCGCGCCGACGGTCAGCATCGCCGGGAATGTACCTAAACCGAATGCGGCCATGAACAGCGCACCCTGGAAGGCATTGCCGGTTGCAGTTGCGCCGGCGATGCCGAGGTAAACCAGTCCGCACGGTAGGAAACCGTTCAGGAGCCCGATCAGGAGCAGCGAGCGCGTCGTTTTGATACCAAATTGTTTCCGTACACGGGATTTCACGCTTTCCAGCAGGCGGAAAAAGCGGGGACTAAGCCTGAACAAACGAACGGGTAAGATGATCGTCAGCAATAACAAACTACCCAACACGATGGACAACCAGCTTTGCCAGCCCGCAAGTGCGATGCCCTGACCAAGCAATCCGAACATGGCGCCCATCGCGAAATAGGAAATGACGCGTCCGGCGTTGTAGATCAGGTGATCGCGCCAAACGCTGAAGCGGGAAGTACGTCTTGCCGGCACTGCCAAAGCGATCGGTCCGCACATACCCACGCAGTGGAAGCTACCGAGAAATCCAAGGGATAATGCTGCAAGTAAAAACATAACTATTGAATTTGGATGAAACCAGCGTTGTAATATACCGTTGTATCAACCTGCCAGCTGATCTGCATATTATACATGCCCTGATGCAGTTTCCCAAGTGGGATTTCGGTTTTACCTGCGTTGACCGGGATTGCGATAATGGCATCCATACGCGCATCCGACGGTCTGAAAAACCGGATCGATCCATTAATTGCACGACTGGCGAATGTATCCGGAAAATTGAGGTACAACCGGCGGTCTTTCAGTTCCCAGCGCAGCGGCTCTTTCAAGTTGGCAGTTCTTTCGAGCTGATCTACTTTTTCCTGGTACTTGAGTTCCTGCGCATAATAATCCGGTGTCACAAGCTCACTGCGCTCCCGCATCGTCAGACTCACCAGGAAGGCGATAAATAGTACAAATCCTGAGTACAGACAGGTGATTTTAATTCCCCAGCTCATAAGCTAATTTTTAAAAGATAAAGGTCCTACAAAAGCGGTGCTGACCGTTGTCAGCAGTTTGTCGCCTGCATACAGCCCGATGTCGAGTGTTGTTTTTCTGCCTTTCAGGGCCTTTTTGGGCAGAATGATGAAAAAGGCGGTTTCCGCTTTGGAAGCTTCTGCGATCCGAATCGGTTTGCCGACCAGCTCTATCTCACCGGCCGATTCGAGTTTCAGCGTGATGGAAACGGCTTTGTGCGATTTGTTAATCAGCCGGATCGTGTACAGGTTGCTGATGCGGTTGTTGTCGCGCTCCTGGAACAACATGCCCGGCGTGCGCAGTACCGTCGCGTCTATGTCTTTGCGGGTCGCCAGTAAAGTAACGAGGATGCCGATCAGTAGGGTGAGCACTGCTGAATAAGCGATGATCCGTGAATTCAGGCGCAGTTTACTGCCGTTGGCGATGTTGTTCTCGGATGCATATCGGATCAGGCCTTTCGGCTTGCCGGTTTTTTCCATCATGAAATCACAGGCATCGATGCAGGCTGTGCAATTCGTGCATTCGAGCTGTGTTCCATTGCGGATGTCGATCGCCACCGGGCAGACCTTCACACATTGGAAACAATCGATGCAATCGCCTTTGGTTGCAGTGTCTGCTTTGCGGAATTTCCGCCGCGGTTCTCCACGCAGGTAATCGTAGGCTACAAGAATGGAATTGCGGTCGGTCATGACGCCTTGTAAACGCCCGTATGGACAAACGATCAGGCAAACCTGCTCGCGGAACCAGGCATACACGGCGTAGAAAATAGCCGTAAAAATCAGCAGCGCACTGAAAGTACCCAGGTGCATAGCCAGGGGCTCGCGGATCATTTTGAAAAGCTCTTCCGCGCCAATCACATAGGCTAAAAACGTATTGGCGATCAGAAATGCGATGCTGAAGAAAAGCACGTGTTTCAATGTTTTTTTGCCGATCTTTTCTGCATTCCAGGGCATGTTGTGCAATTGGCGTTGCCGGGAGGCATCACCTTCTATCCAGTATTCCACGCGGCGAAATACCATTTCCATGAAAACCGTCTGGGGACAGGCCCAGCCACAGAATACGCGACCGAAGGCAACGGTGAATAATACAATGAATACGATAAAGACCAGCATACCGATGCCGAAGATGAAAAAATCCTGTGGCCAGAACGTAACGCCGAAAAAGATGAACCGCCTTTCCAATACATTGAACAGGAAAAAAGGATCGCCGTCTACGCGCACAAAGGGCAGCGAAAAAAACAGCAGCAGGTAAAAAAGACTCACGATCGTCCGCGCCGTGTAGAATTTACCTTTGGGCTTTTGGGCAAAAATCCAGTTGCGTTTACCATTGCCTGCAATGGTGGCTACACGGTCCCTGAAATCATCTGCTTCCTGTTCTGTATCGTTGTGCATCTGCTTGCTTTTTTAGTGACTGGCTACCTGAATGGTGTCAGCAGGGGTTGCAGTAAACAATTCTCCCTGCGGTTCTTTTGCATTTGGCGGATTTGTGCCGCGCAGGGAAAGGATATAACTCGCTGTTTCGTGGATCTGTCTCGCTCCGAGGTCCTGCTGCCAGGATTTCATGCCTTTTTCCGGATAGCCGAGCTTGATGGTTTTGAAAATATCTTTGACGTCGCCACCATGTAACCAGTAATCATCCGCAAGGTTCGGACCCACGCCGCCTTCACCAGCATTGCCGTGACAGGCTACACAGTTTTGCTGGAAGATCTTCTGTCCGGAAGCGATTGCTGCGCCGTCTGTCAGTAAAGTCGCATTGTTTTCATCCACGAGGTTGGCGGCCGTTTTGCGGTAAGCTGCGAGGTCATATTTCGCCTGGAGTAACTGCTGATCGTATTCGGCCAATTGTAGTTTGCCGGTGTGGAAAACGTGGTAGCGGAACATATAGATCAAAGCGACCAGGATCGTGAGGTAAAACCCGTATTTCCACCAGGGCGGGAGGTTGTTATTCAGTTCGTGGATGCCGTCATAATCGTGATCGAGCAGGATGGCGCTTTCTTTTTCAAGAGAGACTGAATCATTCAGCTTTTCGATCAGGGAAGGCCGTTTGACAACGAGTGCCTTCGCCCGTTTCTCCGCTGCGATCCGCGCTTTGCGTTCATGCGCGCCCATTTGCTGCATTGCGACATTGTACAGCTGCCAGGCCACAAAGACCTGTACGCCGATGATGAAGAGCAACATGTAAAAAGTCGTGGCATCGAGTCCCCAGTAGGCTGTAGGGGCAAGGGTAGATGTCGCTGTTTCCTGGCTGAACAATAGACCGGGGAAACCAGCTAAGATCAGCAGGAGAACTGCTTTGGCGACTGGCTGATTTTCAGTTCTTTTTTTGCTTTCCTGTTCCCTTTTGACATAGATCGCAACCTTCGCCACATGGGCGAAGACGAAGATCACGAGCATCAGCAGGCAGATGATGCTGACAAGTACGATAAATGCAGGGCTTTCGAAAACGCTGTGCGATTGTACTGCTCCGACCGTTTTTTGCTGTGCGCCTGCCGGGAAGTGGAGCAAGGCCGCCAAAACGAAAGACATCCATTTCCAGGACTTCCTGAACAGGCGTTGCGGGACGTTGATTTTCATGGCTGAGGGGTGTTGGATGGTTGCTGATCCTGCTTTTCAAATGGCAGGTTTTCCAGTTCGGCGATGTGCTGTTTATCGGCCCGGAAAGTATAGGCGATCAGCACGCTGAAGAACACGAAAAAAATAAAGAGGGAGATCATCGGATAGATGGCTATGCCGGCGATCGATTCGAGGTAATGAATGAATTTCATGGCGTAAGTATTTATTTGTTTTTCCCGTTGATATCTGTCCCCAGACGTTGCAGGTATGCGATCAGCGCGATGATCTCTTTGCCCGGAGGTGTTTCAATGCCGTCTTTTTTCAGGTTGGCTGCAATGCTGTCTGCCTGCTGACAAAGCGCATTGTTGGCGCGCAGATCGAAGCCTTTTGCATACGGAACACCCAGCTTCATCATTGTGCGGATCTTTGCTGCCGTATTGCTCGTGTCGAGGTCGTCTTCGAGCAACCAGGAATAAGTCGGCATGATAGAGCCCGGCGACATGCTGGAAGGATCGAGCATGTGGTTGTAATGCCAGGAGTTGGGGTACTTGCCTCCCACGCGGTGCAAATCGGGACCCGTCCGCTTGGATCCCCACTGGAACGGATGATCGTACACAAATTCTCCGGACTTCGAGTATTCGCCATAGCGCGCTGTTTCGGAACGGAAAGGTCGGACCATCTGTGAGTGGCAGGTGTAACAGCCTTCGCGGATATACAGGTCGCGTCCCTGTAACTCCAGCGGCGTATACGGAGTGACGCTGGAGATCGTTGGCACATTGGACTGGATCAGGAAGGTCGGCACCATTTCTATAACGCCCCCGATCAGGATTACAATCAAACTGAAGATCATCAATCGAACTGGTTTGCGTTCGATCAAGCGGTGCCAGTGCTCTTTCCCGTGTGCTTTGTAAACTTTTGCCAGTGGCATGGCTTCCGCAGGTTCATTGGCCAGAAGTGCACCGGCGCGTACCGTTTTGAAGATGTTGTAAGTCATCAATACGACACCGGCGAGGTACAAGGTTCCACCGAGGGAACGGGCCATGTACATCGGTCTGATCTGTACGACGGTTTCGATGAAATTAGGGTATTTAAGCATGCCTTCCGGTGTAAACTCTTTCCACATGAGGCTTTGCATGAACCCGGCCCAGTACAGTGGCACAGCGTAGAACAGGATTCCGAGCGTACCGAGCCAGAAGTGCCAGTTCGCGAGCTTTTTAGACCATAAGCTGGTCCTGAATATTTTGGGGATCAGCCAGTAAAGAATCCCGAAGGTCAGGAAACCATTCCAGCCAAGTGCGCCGACATGGACGTGTGCGACGATCCAATCTGTATAGTGCGCAATCGCATTCACGCTTTTCAGCGACAGCAAAGGGCCTTCGAGCGTGGCCATTCCGTAGGCTGTTACTGCAACTACGAGGAATTTCAGTACGACATCTTCCCGGACTTTGTCCCACGCACCGCGCAGCGTCAGCAAACCGTTGATCATTCCTCCCCAGGAAGGCGCGATCAGCATGATGGAGAAAACTACGCCGAGCGATTGCGCCCAATCCGGCAGGGAAGTATAGAGTAAGTGGTGCGGACCGGCCCAGATGTAGAGGAAGATCAGCGCCCAGAAGTGAATAATCGAAAGTCTGTAGGAGTACACCGGCCTGTTGGCAGCTTTTGGCAGGTAATAGTACATCAGTCCGAGGTAAGGCGTGGTCAGGAAGAACGCGACGGCATTGTGACCGTACCACCATTGCACGAGCGCATCCTGAACACCGGCGTACCAGGAATAGCTTTTCAGGAAGGAAACCGGCAGCTCGAAGGAATTGACAATGTGGAGCACAGCAACGGTTACAAAGGTCGCTATGTAGAACCAGATCGCGACATACAGGTGGCGTTCCCTTCTGCGGATGATGGTGCCGAACATGTTCCAGCCGAAAACGACCCAGATCAGTGTAATCGCAATGTCGATCGGCCATTCCAACTCGGCATATTCCTTGCCCGTTGTGAATCCCAGCGGCAAGGTTAAAACGGCGGAAACAATGATTAGCTGCCAGCCCCAGAAATGAATTTTGCTGAGCCTATCGCTGAACATCCTGGCTTTGCACAGGCGTTGAAGCGAATAATAAACGCCCATAAAGATCCCGTTTCCGACGAAAGCGAAGATAACGGCATTTGTGTGCAGCGGCCTGATCCTTCCGAAGCTTGTTAGGCCCAAATCTAGGTTCAGCACCGGGAATACGAGCTGAAGTGCTGCCCAGAGACCCACGGTCATGCCGATCAGTCCCCAGATGATGGTGGCAAAGGCAAACTGTTTGACTATTTTGTTGTCGTAAGCGAATTTTTCCAGTTCCATGTCGGGTTACTTTTTAGTGGATTCAAGGGGTTCTGCGGCGTCTTCGAAAAGCATCCGCACGGAGGGTGTGTAATCGTCTTCGTACTGGCCTTTTCGCATGGCCCATAAAAATGCGGACAGGAACCCGAGGGCGACGAGAATGCTAATTCCTATCAGTATGTAAAGTGCGCTCATTGTTTGGTTTTATTGATTCTTGGACAAAGCTACCCTTCGCAGGGCAGGCGGAACAGGAGCACAATCAGGACAAAAACTGATCTTTGTCATGTTGTGTTCTGCCGGCGATCACGGACGTGGAAATTGTCGTCAGCAAAATGATGGAGATCGAACTGGCAGGCATCAAAATCGCTGCAATGATCGGGGAGAGTGTGCCCTGAACAGCGAAATAGAGACCGATGAGGTTGTAGGACAAAGACAGGGCAAAGGTTACAACGATGACCTTTTTTACCGCTTTCGCGAGGCGGATGAAATCCGGTAGCCTGTGGAGTGCTCTTCCATCTAAAATGGCGTCGCAGGCAGGCGAGAAGGTATTTGTATCATCTGATACGGCAATACCGACATCACTTTCCCGCAAAGCACCGGCGTCATTCAGGCCATCGCCGATCATCAGTACGGTATTTCCCTTTTTCCTGAGCTGCCGGATGAAACCCATTTTCTGGTCCGGCTGCTGGTCGAACAGGAGCTCCGTTCCTTTCCCAAAAAACTGTTGTAGTTTCGGGCGGTCCGCATTGTTGTCGCCAGAGAGCAGCTTTAGCTGGTACCTGCGGGACAAGTTTTGTATAAGTGCCGGTAATCCGGAACGATAAGCAGCCGAAAAACTGAAAAAGCCCGGTATCTCGCCGTCGATGGAAAGGAATACGGTCGTTGCGCTTGCAGTAGGCGTACTTCCCGCAATGAACCGGGCCGAACCTAGCATTACATATTTCCCGGCAACCATTCCTTTGATCCCGAGCCCACGGTGCTCTTCAAAACCTGCAACGGCCAGCTCATTCCCATCGGCGTATTGCCGGTGAATCGCCCTGCTGAGCGGGTGGGAAGACTGTGCGGCGAGTGAAGCTGCCAACTGGTAATGTTGAGGCGTCATTGGCGCGCCTTCAAAATGAACTTCGGAGCCTTGCGTGATCGTACCTGTTTTGTCAAAAATGATTGTATCTATGTGTGCCAGCTGATCGATTACTGCAGCGTTTTTCAGGTAGAATTTACGCCGGCCGAAGATCCGCAGGATGGTCCCATGCGCAAAAGTTGTCGTGAGCAGCAACCCACAGGGACAGGCGACGATCAGCACGGCTGTCAGCGCATTCAGGGCTTTGGTGTTATCGACCACGAGCCAGAAAGCAGCGCTTCCGAGTGCGATCACGAGCACGGCGGCGGTGAACCAGTTGTTGATGGAAGCGACGAGGCGGTTGTTTTTCGGACCTTCTTTCGGTGTGTCGCCATTCCAGAGTTGCGTCAGGTAGCTTTGCGAAACGGGTTGCGTGACCTCGAGCAATATGGCGCCTTCAAGTTGTCGTCCGCCTGCATAGATGTGCTCGCCAACCTGTTTTTTGACAGGTTCAGATTCGCCTGTGATAAAGCTGTAGTCGATGTGCGTCTGCGCACTCCGCAGAATTGCATCGGCGGGGATCAGCTCCTGGTTGCGGATCAGGATGAGATCGCCTTTTTTTAATTGGGATACGGGCTGACCGGAAGTTGTTCCGTCGGAAGCCTGAACGGTAACGCCGAGCGGAAAATAAGATTTATAGTCGCGTTCAAAGGAAAGCGTATCGTAGGTTTTGTTCTGGAAATAACGGCCAATCAGCATGAAAAAAACAATCCCTGTCATCGAATCCAGGTAACCGGTGCCGCTTTGGCTGACAATCTCGTACACGCTCCGCAGGAAGGTAACGAGTATCGCCAGTGCAATGGGCGCATCGATGTTCAGGTAGCGGTGGCGGATGCTTTTCCAGGCAGATTTGAAAAAGCCGGAAGCGGCATACAAAAAAACGGGAAGCGCGAGCGCGAGATTGAGCATACCGAAGAATAAACCCAGGTTTTCCTCTCCGAAAAAATTGCCAACGGAAAAATAATCCGGAAAGCTCAGCATCATGATATTGCCAAAACAAAATCCTGCGACGCCGATCTTCAGTACTTCGGTGTTGAAAACCCGTCGTTCTTTCTTTTCTGCCTGCTCCAGGCTGATCAGCGGTTCGTACCCGACATGGGCCAGGAGTTGCGCGACTTCAGAAAGTTTCACGGTCTGTGGGTCGAAAATAACCGACGTTTCTTTCCGGATGAAGTTGACGGAAGATTGCAAAATGCCGGGATTGAGCCTGTGCAGGTTCTCCAGCAGCCAGATGCAGGAACTGCAATGTATCTTCGGGATGAAAAACACGACATGCCTGTGTTTTTCATCTGCAAAGCGCGTCAGCTGATCCCCGATTGTGTCGTGGTCGAGGTAATCGTACTTGCCGCTGTAAGTGTTCTCACCCGGTGAAATCCCAGGCATGGCCTGAAAATCATAATAAGTACATAATTCGTGGTCTTTGAGGAGTTCGTAGACGGTTTTACATCCATCGCAGCAAAAATATTTGCCATCCCAATCTATTCGCTGCTTCCGACAGCTTTCACCGCAGTGATAACAGGTTTCCTGTTCCATATTCCGACAATCTGTGAGTGATCCGGGCTTCCGGAATCCCTGCAAAGTAAAGAGATGTGCGGTTGGGAAATCATGACCGGGATTGGTCCGCGACATGACGGTTGTCATAGATAATGGGGTAGTTTGAATTCCTTGTATATTCTAGTCCATGCTTCGGGAATCAGCAGTTCCTGAATTAAGGGTTTCTAACCGTTACACCGCGCAACAGCTACGCAGTAAAACCTTTATGTCGGCATAAACAGGCAGTTCCAAAATAGGATTTGATTTTAAGGCCTCAATCAGGCCGAATCAGGTATAGTATCAAAAAAACAGGCTGCCCTTTTTTTAGGACAGCCTGTTTGTGAGGTGTTTAATGTATCGCTAGTCTATTTTAACGAAGCGGTGCAGCTCGCTTTTTCCGTTAATGCGGAGCATGTAAACGCCGGTGGCAAGATCGGTGATGCGTGTCCGGGCAGTGTTCGCGGTTTTAACCAGTTTGCCGTAGGCATCGAAGAACTCCACAGTGTGAACCGTCGTTTCGCCTGCTGTTTCGATCGTCACGTTCAGCAGCTCATTCGACGGGTTCGGGTAAAGGGAAATTTTCAGCCCATCCGCCGGTTCTCTGAATGCTTCCGCTTCCTGGCTGACTGCATTTCCTGTCTCACCGGCTGTTGACTGTGCCATTTCCCAGGGCGTCATGTCGGTGCAGCTGGTATATCTGCTGACAAGTATACAGGAGTCGTTGATGTAGTACAGCGTATCTGTGATGCGCAGGTAATGGTGATTCTGAAAGAAATCCTGATTCATTTCATAAGTCCTGTAGCTGATGCCATCGATAAATTGTTTGTCGACGGCGTAGATGTATCTTCCTGAAGAATCGTAAGGCAGGGCAGGATCCATGAAGCAGTCTGCAAAATTGACAGAGTCACCCGGGAAGAATAGGGTGTCTGCCGGCAGTATGGCCGGCGTCTGGTCTTCTATCTCGAATTCGATGAACAGGGAATCGCCTGACATGTCAGAGACTTTCACCCAGTAAGTACCCGGGCACAAACTGTCGAGTGAAGCTTCATTGGTTGCTCCGGGAACGCTCCAGGTAAAGGAAGGCTGATAGTCGTTGTAGAGTACAAGCTGCACCGAACCGTTGCACGCGCCGTTTGTGACAGCTTGCGGCAAAGCGTAGCCATAAAGCGGATCATCATAAATGTAGAGATACACATAGGCAGTGTCTCCCGAACTGTCAGTCAGCATTACGGTATACAATCCCGCGCAAAGGCTGTCTGCTTCTGGTGAATTGCCTATTCCCGGAATGTCCCAGGTAAAGGTAACCGGACCTTCCGCAAAGAAAGCTTCGATTGTTGCTGATCCGTTGCAGCCGAAAGTGGCCTGCTGTGCCATTTGCAATGCGCCTGCCAGGTGCTGTTCTTCGATGTACACTGTGCGGACAACTGTGTCCACCCCGTCTGTGATGAGCACCGTGTATACACCTTCACAAAGGCTGTCCTGCAGGGCTTCGTTGGTGCTTCCCGGGATGTCCCAGCTATAAGTGACCGGTCCCGCTTCATTGGCTGTAAATACCGATGCTGTTCCGTTACATCCGCCAAATGCTCCAGTCGTGATAACAGAAGCCTCGAAAGGCGGTGGCGTCATGTCGTTGATCGTGAAATAAAAGTAGACAGAGTCGTAGGATTCATCTCCGATGACCACGAGGTAAAAGCCCGGACAAAGGCTGTCCGGAGAAGCTACGCTCTCGTAGGGGAAATGAGGGTCTTTTTTCCAGATGGCTCCTACAGGGCCATCGTTGCCTGTGTAGGTGTAAGTAACTGAACCATTGCATCCATTGTTGGCATCGGTAACGGATATTTGCGCTTCCAGATGTAGACCAGGGTCACTGATCCTGAAAGCATAATAGGCAGTGTCTGTGTGCCAATTGTCGATCGCTTTGATCCAGTAATCACCGGGACAAAGGCTGTCGACCCTGTAACCGTTCCCGGCGCCGGGGATGCTCCACTCATAGTAAACATCTCCCATGGAGTTGTATACGAAAGCATCTGCAGAGCCCATGCAATCAGCGGTACCGTATCCACTCACGTAGACTATGAGCGGCGGCGTTGCGTTTTCAATTGTAAAGTATTTGTAAAGCGTGTCGGCATCATAATCATCTACAATCCTGACCCAATAGTCTCCGGGGCAGAGGCTGTCGACAAAAGTCTGGTTCGTATTTCCCGGGACGCTCCATTCATAGCTCAGCGTCCCGATATTTCCGTAGACATAGAACTCTGCTGTTCCGGTGCATCCCCAGGTTGCGTGGTTGATGTTTGGGTGTGCGACCAGGATCTGGCCGTAGATGTAGAAATAGGCATAAGTAGACCGCATCAGGCTATCTGTAACGGTCACGTAGTAATTACCCGGACAAAGTCCATCTACATAGGACGTATCCGGTGAATTGGGAATATTCCAGTGATACGTAACAGGTCCGACGGCGTTGGTTACCGTCAGGCTTGCAAAACCGTCACAATGGCGGGTTTCATACGTGTTTTCAACGGATATGTACAGCGGCGGGAAGTTGTTGGTGACCGTGAAATAGATCTGGTAGTCACTCAGTGAGTCTGAGATTTTCACCCAGTAATCACCGGGACAAAGACTGTCGATTGTCGCTTCGTCCGGCGCTCCGGGAACACTCCATTCGTAGCTCACCGGACCTGCGGCGTTGTAGGAAAAAACATTGGCTGTACCTGTGCATCCGTAAGGGCTGTCGGTTGTCACGACCTCTCCGGTAATTCCGAGTGTGTAAATCTGGAAACCGGATTGGTAGGTGCGTCCCATGCTGTCTGTTGCCTGTACAAAATAATATCCTGGGCAAAGGCTGTCCTGATAAGCGCCGTCCGATACAATTACGGAGTCCGGAAGGTACCAAGTATAGCTGACAGGCCCTATTGCATTGTAGAGATTGACAGCAGCTGTACCCGTGCAACCCAGGGCGCCTGTTGTGTAGGATAAGTATCCATCGAGCGGTGGTGTGTAATCGTAGATGTCGAACCCGACATAGTAGCTGTCGGTGCCGTCCTCCAGCAGGACCCAATAGTTTCCGGGACATAGACTATCGGCAAAAGAGACGTCTCCGGCAGCATCTGTATTCCAGGTGTAATGTACCTCGCCATTGGTATTGACTGCGTAGATCTGCACCGATGCGTTGCATCCGAATGTCGCATTATTAACTATGGCGTATCCGTACAAAGGCAGGTCTTCGATCGTAAAGGTCAACCTTACCGTATCGAGGGAGCTGTCGCTGACGGTTACCGCATAAGTTCCCGGACAAAGGCTGTCGAGATAGTTTGTGTTGCCGGCGCCGGGAATGTCCCAGTCAAAGGTCAGCGGGCCTTCTGAATAATTCGTGGAAATGTCTACGGTTCCCAGGCAGCTGCCGGCGGGTGTTGCATAGGCATAAGCCTGCAGGTGCGGCTTTTCGCGTGCGATGGGATCGCCGAGGTAAAAGGTCGATCTGTAGAAGTTCGCCCAGTAGTCCCAGTAATCGCCGAGGCTTAAATAATTAGCGCCATTATTCAATCCTTCGATCAGCACGCGGTGATCGTCGAGCCAGGTCATTGTACCGATTGCCCCAGTCATAGACCAGACCTGTACAATGGAAGGATCCAGGATAGAATCGAATTCAATGATACAAGAAGCGTTATTGATGCTTTCAGGTACCGGTGCCACATAACCTGAAATTTCATAGTTGTATTTGGGTGGAATTGGCGTGCTGGTTGCCAGTGGAATTTCGTAGCCGGGAAAGAATTCGATCCGCATGTCAAATCCTTCCGAATAATAGGGGGATCCATAATAGCATAGATTAACGCTATCCCCATTCAAAATGCCGGGTGTGCCGTAAGTGGTCGTAATGGCAGCTCCGGGAGGCATATTCCGGGCTTCGGCGACGGCGGCGTTCGCGCATCCGTAGGTGGGTGGCCCCAGCAAGCGCGGCTTGATGTAGATTTGTGATTGCAGGCTGCCTGCGAGCGCAAACAGACCGATTAAAAGTTGTAAATAACGCATAAGCTGAGTATTAGATTTGAACAAAGCTAAGGAATTATCAGTCTCGTTTTATGTTTTATATACTGTTTTTTGGTGTGCAGGAAATTCATGTAGCGATTCATGCCGCGACAAGGAATCTGCCTTGGATTTTACTGCCCGGTCGGGTTGATTTACCAGTAAAATAATTAACTTATTGCTGCCGCAACGATTATTTGCTTTCATTGCTGTTTTATTTAAGATCGGATCAAAAGCGAAAGATCAGATTTTGATCGAAATAAGAATCTCAACCTCCAATTATTTTCTTTCGATGCAATTCGCCCCAGTCTTTTAAGCCGATCAGAATTTGTTCGATCGATTCGCCATGCGGCGTGATCGCGTATTCAACCGTCGGTGGAAAGGTATCGTAGACCGTTCTTTGGATCAGTTGATTGACTTCCAGCTCCTTCAGTTCTTTGGCCAGTATTTTGTCCGATATTCCCGTCACTTCCCGGGATATCTGCGTGAACCGCTTTTTGCCAAACATCAGCGAGAGCAGGATCGGAATACGCCACCTGCCGCGCAATGCGTCCAGTGCATCAAAAACGGGCAGCATGACTGCCTGGCTGTTCTGATAATTGCAGATTTTTTGTTCTTCTTTCTGTTCCATGTCTCGCGATACTAACCCGATAGAAAGCACTTTCCAAATGGAAAGTCATTACTAAAGGAAAGCGAATGTAGCTAGTTTTGCGACATATTCATTCAACAAACTCAAAATATGGAACAAACACAACAACCCCATTGGGAACATTTTAAGATTATCAACAGCCAAAGAAGGGCTATTCGGGATTTTGACGGAACGCCGATCCCGGATCAGGACATACGCGACATCCTCCAGGAAGCGTTGCGGGCTCCGTCCAGTGGAAATATACAGCCTTACAGGATCCATTGGATCCAGGATCCGGCACTAAAAGCCAGGGTGGCCGAAGCCTGCAATGGACAGCGGGCGGCAACTTCCGCAAGTGCATTGTTCGTATTGGTGGCCAGTAAAGCGATTGCGAAGCAGACACTTGTCAGTCATGCAGCTTACCTCGAAAACTCGGACTTAAGTGCCAACTCCAAGAGCTACCATCAGCAAGGTATCAATACCTTGAAAAAATTCCTCCGGTTTGGTCCTTTCAAACTTTGGACACCCCTCATCGCCTTTTTTTCGGTGTTTGCACCGGTACTTTCCCTGTTTCCTGTTGGTGGTCTCGGGATGCGGCAATGGCTGGCCAGGAATTCAATTTATGCGGCGCAGAACATTTTACTGGCGAGTGTTGCGAAAGGGTATGACGCCTGTCCGATGGAAGGGTTCAATGCTTTGAAAATTGCGTCCATCCTGCAATTGCCATATGGGTCGGTGATTCCTGTGGTGATCGCCATCGGCAAAAAGCAGGTGGATGCCCGCACAGAACCACAATGGCGAAAATCGTTTGAGGAGGTTGTCGTGGTTCATTGATTCTAAAAGACAGGACTTTGCGTCGTAATCACAACACCTGGCTATGTTGTTAAATCCGCTTAAGTTTTGTATCCTTGCATCACTTATTAAATCTACCCATGGGACAGGAAATTTCAGCCCTTATTACCAATCAGCAACTTGAAATAGATCGGGAGATCGTGCATTTTGCAGCGCAGGAATGCACGATTATCCCTTTGGACATAGATCCGGCACATGTTGAATATTTCGTGACACAGGCAGCGCAGTTCGATCGCCTTGAGGACCTGTTACTCCACCTGGAGATGAAAGATGGTTCAGACTGGGATAACGGCTCCAATGCTGATATATACGGTGACGGTCCCTGTCAGCATACGCTGACAACGGTTATTTCCTGGATCAGGTCCATGCAATTGCAACATTTTATACTGGAATACTATTCGGACTTTGCCAGTCAGGCCATGGATTGCTACTTCGTGCTTGTACTGAACGGAAACATTGTCAAAAAATCAGTAATGATCGGCGATTACGGAATCGATTGGGATGCATATGTGGACTTTACGCAACAGCTTGGTGTCGACCATTATTGGTATTGCGATGAAACCAAATACTTCAGGTATTCGAATGCCGAAGAAGTATACCGTTCACAGCAGGGGCGTTAGTTCCGATTCGAAGTTACCGATCTACAGGTTACAGGAAAGTACTGCGCATACCAAGCCATAAACTTCACTGACTGCTCTGCATTATTTGCAGCAACCATCGCGTTTCGCGTAGGCTGCGGGATCTGCTTTCAACTCATCGGCGTCAAAACCAAGTTGGACAATTTCCCGGCGGATCTGCTCTGGTGTGAGTAATTTGGTTTTGTAGACAATCGTCGTCGTCTGGCTTTCCTGGTCGTATTCCACGCGTTTGATGCCGCGCACGTAATACAGGTCTGTTTCCAGTTTCAGTCCGCAGGACTCGCAAACCTTGCAATGGTCGCAGCTGTTCGGGGTCTTTACGACAAGTGTTGCTTGTTTGGGTTGATCTTGTGCAACAATGGCCTGTGCAACAAACAGGCAGGCGATCAGCAGGATGGATTTAAACATGGCTTTTTCAGTTAAATGTTAGGAATGACCCAGGAGCAGTTTGGCCTGCTCTGTGGTTTCTACGAATAGAATGTGTTTTTGTTTATTGCTTTCGAATATGAAATCGTTCAGGCTCTTGCTGTTGTACTGCTTAAAATCGCCGACAATGGCCAGTTGAACGCGGTAGTTGGAAAACTTTTGCAGGATCTCGCCGGCAATTCCTGTCTTTAAGTCAAAAAACGCAGGAACGAGGTGGTGCGCATGCAGGATGATCTTGTCAAACCCCTGGTAATACAGGTTTCCCAGGAGGTCGAGACCGTCTTCGGCATTGTGGATGCAGGTTTCGGCGGAGACCACTTCTGCGATGTTGATACCGTTTACCGCATGCGTTTCTGTTGTCATATCAGCTTGTTTAAAGCCAAATATATTCAATAATGTTGAGTTTTAAATAGTGCAGATGGATTTGCCAGCCTCATTCCGGCTGTGTGAATCTGAGATTCCCGACTCTCAAAAGGGCGAAAAACAACAGCAGCATCGTCCCGAGCGTATAGTTGCTGTTCTGGAAGTAACAACGCCCAAGGTTGTTGGAAAGGTCGAGTCCATGTTCGGTGAAAAGGGCTTTCAGGAAAGCGACATCTTCTTTGGAATAGGTTGTTTCCAGTGCTTTGTTTTCCAACAGCTCCACGATGGAGAATAGCCTTTCGGACTGGAATAGCTTCTTTTCGTGCACCGCAGCACCTGAAATCCTGCTGACCTCCCGCAAGAGACCTTCAAATTTGATCCCGAGGGAATCAATGGCTAAGTAGTACCTGACGGGATTTTCCCCATTGGATTCGATCTCCATTTTTAAATCAGCGAGGAACTGCCCGAGCGCTGGCGAGAGCAATTCGATCCAGTCGAAGCCGGAGATTTCGAACTTTTGACCGAGCCAGCTTTTTTCCTTCAGATGCTGGGTCAGCGATTCGAGGTTGATCTTGCCTGCCAGGATGCCTTTGGAAATGACATCATACAGTGCACGAACCGTGTATGCTTTGAGCAATTGCAGGTACAGATTGGCCGCTTTGAAGTTTTTCTGTTTCAGCTGCGCGTACCAGATATCGCCTACGGGCAGGATGTGCTCCGAATTGCGCAGGAAGAAGTAAATGTCATCGCTGGTATACTTTTGAACCAGCTCGTCGGTCAGTTTTTTGAAATTCTCAAATTGGAGGTTCAGGTCCATGGATTGTATTTTGGAAAGTTAAATATATCAAAATTCGGGAAAAGTGACTGTAGGTGCTGATTTAAAAGAAAAGTAACACCAGATTCCAGCTGTTTTTCCAAATAATTGCTGAACTTTAGGGTTATGTTTATCCTGCTCAACCTCTCTCCGCCCGATGACGGGCCGATTTACCGCGAAACGGTAGATCTTTCTCAATTCATCGTGGAACCTTGGAATGCGTGGTCGTCGCTGACCTTCCTGATTCCTGCGTTCCTGTTTTTGTGGCTCCTGCGCGGCAAATATGCGCAACATGCCTTTTTTGTCTATTTCTGCTGCCCGATGCTGATCATCGGCGGATTAGGAAGTACCTTGTTCCATGCGTTCCGGTCGTCAGGCTGGCTGCTCGCGATGGATGCTTTGCCTATCGTTCTGCTTGTACTCGGCATCAGCATCTGGATGTGGCTCAAGGTATTGCCGAAAAAGTGGGTGATTGCACCGATTCTCGTTGCTTTTGTGCTGCTGACCTGGATGACAGGTAGCTACCTCACCGGCCAGGACCGCATTTCTGCGGGTTACGTTGTGCGCGGACTGATGTTGTTGTTGCCTTGTTTCCTGTTCCTGCGCCAAACGGATTTCAGGCAATGGAGCACATTTCTTGTCGCGGCAGTTTGTTTTACGCTTGCGCTGGGTTTCCGCTTCGCGGATGAAAAGGTTTTCATCTCTTTCATGCCGTGGGGCACGCATTGGCTCTGGCACATCAGTACGGCTGTGGGTGCGTGGTTTTTGGGGAGGTATCTGGTGGAGATTACAGAGCAAAGGGAGGTGCGGGGGTAGTCGCTCTTGTATGGAGCTGTTTAACGCACGTTATTCAGCGGAACTGTCTCCGTTCATGCGGATTCAACTGGAAATGTATGGTGCGCAGGTCGAACCATTATACTAAACTGAATAAAGTGTATATGGACTAATTGAAAGTGCAACGATAAATTGTAGCTGATTTCATAAGAACAGTGACAGTATAATCAAAATAGGTTGTAAATGGTACAAGGTAAACTTCTTTTTGTACAGATTAACACAGCTTTAGGTGATTCCTTAACATTTGGTCTTGATCCCCAATCTGCAACTTATTCTGACCTTCAGGAAGCAAAGAAAACCTTGAAAACATAGTGGTTCAGGAATTTGGAAATGATTTGGTGCGCAAGTCAGCTCAAAGTTCGAACCAAAAACACGATTAAAAGTGTCCTATCTTTGTAACATGAAATTGTATGTTAAAAACATGGTCTGTAGCCGCTGTCGGATGATGGTAGCTTCTGAACTTGAAAAGAACGCGATAAATTTTTTGACCGTGGAACTGGGAGAAATAGAATTGGAGCGCGAACCTTCATTTTCCCAGCTCAATAAGCTGAAAGCAGGATTAAAGAATTTAGGTTTCGATATTATTGATGACAAAAAAAGTCGTCTGATTGAAAAAATAAAGAACGAGATTATAAAATTGATACACCATTCCGAAAACGGCATTAGAATAAACCTGTCAGATCATTTATCGGATAGACTAAACTACGAATACACTTACCTCAGTAAGTTATTTTCCGAAGTTGAAGGAACGACAATAGAAAAATATCTGATCGCGCAACGTATCGAAAAGATAAAGGAATTTTTAGTCTACGACGAGTTATCACTTTCGGAGATTGCAGATAAATTAGGGTATAGCAGCGCTGCTTATCTTTCAGGTCAATTCAAAAAGATTACCGGTTTCGCTCCATCACATTTTAAGGCTTTAAAAGAACATAAGCGCAGGAATATAGAAGAACTCTGAATTTCATAATTCATTCCCAAAATTACGTAAGTCGTCCGCCGGGCATCGCTCGTAACTTTGTATCAAAGATCAAATGTTATGACACATACATATAAAATTACCGGAATGACTTGTGCTTCATGCCAGTCCAAAGTAGAAGAACTCTTAAGAAATGTTGAAGGGGTAACGGTTGTAAATGTCGATTTACCAAAAGGCGAAGTAGAAATCACAATGCAAAGGCATGTAAATACTGCGACGTTTCAAAGTGCTTTAATGCAGTATCCAAAATACCAGCTAACAGAAAAGAATCATTCGCCCGCAGTCACTGAACAGGAATCAAAAAGCTGGATACGGACTTATAAACCCGTACTGCTTATTTTTGCTTATATAACAACTGTAACCGTCTTAGTACAGGTTTATAGTGGTTTTTTTGACTGGATGCAATGGATGAACCATTTCATGGCGGGCTTTTTTATTACGTTCTCATTTTTTAAGTTGTTGAATCCCTCAGGATTTGCTGATAGCTATGCCACCTATGATATTATAGCAAAACGCTGGCGGGGTTATGGATACGTCTATGCGATTACTGAGCTCATGCTCGGATTAGCTTTCGTAGTGAATTTTAACCCCGTTCTGACAAATACCGTAACGCTGATAGTGATGACTACTAGTCTCATAGGCGTCCTGCAAACCATTCTTAACAAACGTAAAATTAAATGTGCTTGCCTGGGAGACGTATTTAACCTGCCAATGAGCACCATCACAGTAATTGAAGATGGTTTGATGATAGGAATGTCGGCCTTTATGCTTATCAAATTACTTTAATAATAGTGTCTACCCAAGTATATCAATTACTGATCAAATTCCCAACTATTCAAATGGCATCCAGAAGTCGATCAGAATAACAAAAACACAATCCACGCATAACATAATTCAAATTTATAATTGGAGGTGATGAACGTTATCTTAAATTAGTAGTCAGATATTCAGGTTGTTATATCGAAAATCGTAACCGCAAAATGGCGGAACCTAAATTCCGCCATTCCACCCTTTGTAATTGAAATTTTAGTTTCCTGAAGATACATAAGTCAGGCTTGCAGCAGGGTTTGGCTCATCCCAGATGTTTAATGTTGCATTCCATCTGTAAACGCGGCCACCACCGCCAATTCCCCAAACTACTTCTTCATCACTCATGGATAAACGGTACAACCCAGCCGCAGGATTAGGCTGAACCCATGCTGAACCGTTGAATCTGTATACTTTGTTGTCAGTTCCAACAGCCCAGCATATTCCAGGGAATCCGCTAATAGAACTAAAGTTCGGTTGACTACTAGGGAGCGTCATCGGAGTCCAGCTTGTTACTAACTTGTAGGCTTTATAACTTTCAGTAATAGCAACCAGAGAACCTCCGTTCATAGTACTGATGCTTATCAGATTCTGAGCACCCGCATAAACAGGAATTCCCGATTTCGTTTGCAATGACCAGGTAAGTCCGCCATTCGTGGTTTTATAAAGAGCGTTATTCGTAGTGCCAATACCCCAGGCCACATTTGCGGAATATGCAGCAATCTGCGTCAATCCCAGGCCCGGACTTGGTTCATCCCAAACGTTAGTAACGGCGTTCCACCTGTATACGCGGTTATCAGTCCCCAATCCCCACACTGCTCCGGAGTTATCCTGTCCCACAGAAACAGTTTTAAGACCAGCAGCAGGGTTTGGCTCATCCCACGAGCTCCCATTCCACCTGTACACACGATTAGAAGAACCAACACCCCATACAACGCTAGCTGCCTTCTCAGCAGATATTGGATTTGTACCTGACCCTTTTGAGCCATTGGAAGTTGTGTTGTTAATTTCTTTCTTACATGAAAGAACAGACAATACTGTCAATGTTGCCAAAGCAACTGATTTAAATTGATTCATTGAAAATTGGTTTAAGTAATTAAAGTTCTTCCTAACTCCAAAATCAATAGTCAACAATCTTCAAGGAATAGTTTGATAGAAGGTATCCTCCTTATTGCGATTTTGATGTTAAGAGTCCAGCTTAGGTGAAATGTAGTTATTTTAAATGACAAATAACACCTTTTTTAAAAAACAGCCAAAGAAAATTACCGTATGTTACAAGTCAGTTCAGAATTCTAATCAGCGTCCACTCAATTACTGATATTCTTTAGATTAACTCTCTTTTTTATTTCTGCGTTCAAATTCAGCATAATTCCTGTAAGGAATACTATTCAATTCAGCTTCTGGATAAAGTAACCCAAAATTACTTCGGCTAAATAATTAGCATTCTCTTCAGTGAGCTGCTTTGTGTGTTTGTATTCAATTAAATCTATATTCGCATCGCTGGACAAACCAGCCTTTAAATTTACCAACTTATGTCAGAAAACAAATCAATTAAAAATCCTTCGGGAGAAGCATGGTATGTACAGAATTACGCCACGGAGAATAACAACATCGGATGGTACCAGGTGGGCGATTTGACGGAAGGAGAACAGAAATCTCTCGTTTATTACCTGCTTAATAACTTTCACGGCATGGCGGAGGAAAATACGCTCAGCGAAATCATTCAGCACCAGCCTGAGCTGCTCGGATTTTACAGGAAAGACCTCTTCTCCGACTTCAAAATGATCGATGAGATCAGCAGCTTGCACATCGAAAACTGGTGGAATCTGGCGAGAAACGCAACTGATGAGGAAATCGATACCCTTTTGACGTACTACGCTGACGAACCCGAGAAAGTGGCGAAACTGCTCTTTGGTGCAGATACACCATACGCGCTCCAACTGCTGGCAGAGCTGGCGAAGGATTCCAGCAACATCGTCGACATGGCGCGCGATCTGCACATCATCCTGCGTGAAGACGGAACTTTCGAACGTCGTTACCTGCCGGAAACATACGCGCTTTTTAATGCCAAAAACGATTCCGGTCCGCTGCCGGAAGGCATCAGCCTTTTGTCTGACAGCAAAAAAGCCGTCAAGGACGGAAAGGTTCCGACCTGTAGCAACCACATACTTCCCTTGCTGACCCTGGATTTTACGAAGCTTGTGCCGTTCAGGGGAAGCGCGCTGGAAAAAACCGGGAACTATTATTTCTTCTCAACCAACTGCGACAGCTGCGACACGTGGCTGAACAACAATGCTTTCAATATTGTTCCCCGGGAACCCTGGAAATTCATCGGCACTTACAAAACCTACGACGAGCCGGGACTCGAAACTGACTTCGACGAGGAAGATCCGGACTGCTACATCGATGAAGATGACTCGCTGAAAGACGACCTTCCGGAGTACCTTTCGTACATACCCGAGGGCGTAGTAAAAGAAGGCGACAAGCGTATCGCCACCCTCGGCGGCAGACCGCACTGGGTACAGTCGCCGGAGATCCCCGATTGCCCGGAATGTAATAAAATGATGTTCTACATCGGTCGCAACCAGGCCAGCGAATGGTCGGGTAGCATCGGCGACCAGGTGGTATTTGGATTTGTGTGCGAAGATTGCATGAAGGCGGTGCAGATCATGCAGTGCACTTGATCAGACTCAAGATTTAGGACATAAGATCGTTCCGGCCTCAAAACTTTGGGGGACCGGAACGAAAAGAATCGTGACAAGCCAGATCCAGTATTACACTTAATAACTTCATTTTTGGATAATGGAAATAAAGGGTTTTGATGAACGAAATGATCCTTCAGGAATACTTTGGTGATCTATAGACATGAGGCATACCAGGAAAGGATCTGATTTAAAGGACAATTGCCTGCTAGTAATAGCGGGCAATTGAGTCGTTCGTGCACAAATCAAGTGCAATCTATTCAATCCGGATGGTGGAGTAATCGGAAGAAGCACATTTTGAACTTTAAGAATCAATCAGCTCCGGGTTTGCAATTATGCGCACACGGGCTTTACAACCGGAACAGATCTCAAAATATGCTTTGTCTAAGGGGAGCGGGATCATCCACAAAATGAACATGATCTTCTTTTCCGTGATGTACATTTTGGTGGTTTCCTGCTTGCAAACACGGCATTGGGAAGTTTTATCGCCTTGTCTGCGATTTACAGTCCTGTACCTGACCGACCACATCTTACTTCCCGTAAAAGTCCCTGAATTCTTTTGCTACAGCCTTCGGTTTGAGTACACAGGCATAAAAATCAAACCTGCTGCGGATCAGGCGCATATTGTTTTTAACGAAAAGACCTGAAATAACAAAGGTGTTGAAAGACGCAATGTTGTGCACATACTTCTCGTTGTTTTCCAGCAACTCGGTGAGTGACTCTTCCAATTGCTGAACAGATTCCGCACTGTTTATCAATTTCATGGTTCCTTCCAATACCGAAACACCTTCAAACAAACGGTGGTTCTTGAAAGTCTGAAGCATCGGAAAAAAACCGACAGTCTGGGTCGGGATGTAAAAAAGGTTACGCTTTGTGCCAACACAAATTCCTTTGGTGATACTCGTAGGCGCTTTTGCATTCATGAAACTTGCATTTTCACAGATAACAAAATCAGTATTTTTATTCAGCATGTTAAAACAATTTATTTTGAAGACGAAACTAGTCAAATTTGCTTATTCTTACTCCCGGCTGAGACATTTATAGTTTACTATTATGTATTCGTAGCCATTTGCCGGAAAATTGTTAAATGTCAAAATCAGCGGCTGAAATCATTTCCGCCAGTTCAACACCTGCCAATTCCATTGTCTTTCCATGCAAAGATCAAAGCCGTTCAGGGTATCGTTTCAGCCGGTAAGCAACGCAGCGTTTTTTGTACAGATTAATCTGGATTTATATTTCGTTACCCATTTTTTGGTCTTGGCCCGGTTATTTTCCCATGTGCGCAACTCAGTTCAAAGTTCGAACCATGCTCACTAATAAACCAACGTCAGATACCCTTACTGATTGAAAGGTTCTCCGTTAATATTGGTGTATTAAATGATCCGCATGTAAACACCTACTGAAAACAATAGTCACCTGGTTGATCGACTTCCAGCCAGGAAGATCACTTCCAAACCAAATTGTGGCCCGCATCCTTGTTCCATTGATTCCAGTCTATTTTTGTTGCTGTTTTGACAGCTTTCACTATTCCTGCAGCAGCGATGAACAAAAATCCGTTTCCAAAAACCGGCTGGCCTTCCGTTTGCGAACCTGAATTTCCGGTGTGCAGTTTTTGCGACTTTCCTGTAAGAATATCGTAGCTCATCACCGATCCGTTTTCCACAGCCAGGTAAACGGTATTATTCGCAATCACAGGAACTTGTTCGGCGGAAAGCTGAACTGGTTGTTCCCACAGTTTTTGTTCAGTCACTGCATCAAAGGCATAAATATGATCACGATCCGTCACGACGATGTATTTATTTTGATAAACGACCGGATGAGATCCGTTAAAATTCATTTGTTCGACAGCTCCTCGGGGACTCAATGCTGCTACCGGTGAGTCAAAAACCTGCTTTACATCCAGCGTTTTTCTATCGAGCGAAACCAGTTTTTCAGCTCCATTCACTACTGCGGTCACGAATATTCTATCACCGCTTATAGATGGCGATGATAAAACGAAAACGTCCTTCGTTGTTGCTGTGCGAACCCCTGTTTCCTTATTGAAGATGTAGTAGGTTCCACCCTGCGAAGCCACGTGAACTTCCTCACCCTCTACCACTGGGCACGCAAGTGCTTCATTGTCGAGCTCCTGCATCCAGTTGAACTTGCCTGACCGGAGATCAAAGCTTGCCAATACAGGTTTCCCTCCATGTTTGTAAACCACAAAAACATCGTTATCAGATGCAGTTGGCGTAGAATAAACGGTCCCGGCCAGCCATTTACTCCAGAGCAATTTCCCGGTTACGGCATCTATAGCGTAAAGTGTGCAGGAATAAGTGTTGATCAGTAAAACTCCTTGGTGGGAAACGGCTGGCGACAATCCCGATTCGCCTAACTCAAGTCCCCAGAGAAAGCTTCCTGTTCCTAATTGGACGCAGAAATAATTAGACGAATACGCACCCTGCTGGGAATACAATCTGTTCTCAATGACCGTCGGTGTGCCAGTAGCGCCGGAACTTGTGCCAAAGTCGAGTGTGTAACCCTCTGGGGTTTTCTTCAGGTAGTCCGCAGGTGCCGGAATTGACTTAACGGGAGTTTCCTTGTATGTTGGAATGATCGCAACAGGTGGAACAGGAATAAGCGCTGTTTTTTTGTACTGCGCGATTAACTTTTTGTTCTCTTCGATTTGTTTGATTCTTTCAGCTTCAGCGAGCTTTCGGCTTTCTTCCGCTCTGCGCATTTCCTCCTTTTGAGCGGCAAGCATTGCTTCAATTTCTGCTGAACCGCGGTATCGTCTTGAAGCCGAAGCCATTCTAAATCCCTGCGTTGCCGTCGCTTCAACCAAATAAACATTTTGCTCGTATTTGAAGTTCATCACGTAATCGGTTCCTTTTTCGAGCAGAAAAACGCAGACTCCCTTCTCGTTTGTAAGGCCCTGATAAACCCGTCTTCCTTTTAGAGCACTCATAAAAATCGGTTCATTCTCTAAAGGTTTGTTGTCGTAGTTACTCAGCGTCAGCGTAAAAAGCACATGCGTAGAAGTACCATTCGTGTTGGTGATCAAAGGCTGAATAATCGTGTCGCCTTTTATCGTTTCGCGGAGGTTAGCTTTTTCATAAAACACGACTTCTGTCATTTGCAGTCCCTCGTAATTGGGTACAGACAGTGTTTTAAATGCTATTGTCTGATCCATATCAATTTCGTAGTCTTTTCCCGCCGACACGTAAAAAATGGCTTTACCCTGAGAATTGCTGGTCGAAGCATACCTGGCTTTATCTGCCACAGAGACCAGCTTTACAGGAAGATTGGTCACAAGTGTTCCATCCTGTTTTTTAACGAGAATGGTGACTTCAGCGGCCTTTATATCGTTCCTTAGCTGCAGCGGGGCAACATCTCTGAAGTTTATTCCGCTGCGATCAGCTTTTGGTTTTTCCGCAAATATACCTTTCGGATCGTAGGTAACCGATTGGGTAAAAGTCCCATAGAATCCCTCCTTCACTTCCTTCTTTACTACATTTTTCATTTCCAGGTAGCTAAAGCTATAAAAACCAGGTTCAGACAGCTTAAAAATCGCTTCACCAGCAGCGTTGGTTGTCGACTTCAGAACAATTTTCCCATCAGTATGCTCGCCGATTACAACAACATTTGGAATGGGCTTATTCTGAGTGTCTTTTAAACGAAGCGTAAAAACAGTTTCCTGTGCTAAAAGACAGAAGCAGTTGAAAAGGAAAAATACAAAGAGTGTGAAAATTGATTTCATAAGCAGATTTTGGGGAGTATTTGTCTATAGCGACGATGGTGGTTTTAGGTTACAGGCATATTCTAATTGGTGATAAATTTAATCAATTTACACTCAGATTCCGCTCTCAATTCTCACTCCCGCTCTGAAAAGAATCGGGAATAGAGTGCGTGTGAGAGCGAGAGAAGAGTGAAAAAGGAATCGGAACCTTACTACGTAAAATTCCGATTCTTATTCGTGCGCAACTCAGCAGTCGAACCATCCAATATGCAAGCATCAACGCCGATTTCACTCCAACTATTCTTTATACCGATTTTGGACGAGCATCGAAACATGCTGCTGTTTTCCTGATGCGAACTACATGGTCAAATGGGGACAATATCAATTACAAGGTCTTCTCATCAGCCATTTCTCCTGATTTTATGCGCAGCTTTTGGGCCACTGCAAGTCTGGTTCGAGCGATAAAACGGGCTACTTCATACAGCCGTGGCTTCAGCCATCTGCCAACAGGAATCTCCACCCAAAACGTAATCGCTGTTGCGAATAAGATAGAGACCGGCAAGGCTACGGCAAAAGCAGCAATATAATAGCTGATACCCTGATCCATCAGGTAAGGAATGATCAGGTTGATCGACAGGTATTGGTGAATGAGGTACAATGCGAAAGATATCTTCCCGAGAAACAAGGTGTATCTATTCACGATGAATTTCAGTTTGCGGAAAAGCAAGAGGAAGAAGAACAGGAAATAAATACCGAGTATTAATTTGTATTCCGCATGGCTGACGTGCCCGGCAGCTCTTCCACAATGCCTGTAAAGCAGTACCTGCGCCAGGTAACATCCGATGATCAGGAAAATGTAGGGGATGTATTTTTTATCCTGCTTAAAAACTTTGTAAAAAAGGATTCCGGCAACGAACAGGGGAAAGGATTCCATCAGCGGAAAATTATACAGGAAATGCTGCGTAAATGGATCTGTACTGTATTTCTCTGTCAGGATGGTCATCAGCACAACGAGGGATACCAGGATAAAAACAATCGATCTGAGTGCTTTTACATAAAACAAAAGCAGTATGAGCAGGTAGAAAGACATTTCGACGATCATCGTCCAGTAGGGCCCGTCCAGGTTTTCATATCCCAGGTAATATTGAAACATCGTCATGTTGGCCAGATACTGGTGCCAGGGCACGATGACCGGCTCATTGTAATAAGGCTTGGCCAGCATGATGATAATCAGCGTCACCGTAACGCACACCCAATAAGTAGGGAACAGGCGGCAAAAACGGCTGATGATAAATTCGTAGCCATATTGTATGCGCTCTATGCTCATCATGATCACAAAGCCGCTGATGATGAAAAACAGGTCCACGCCGGTGATGCCGAAACGAAAGATATCATAGTGTGGCCGGCCGGACAGCGAATAATGAAAAAGGACAACGAAAACCGCCGCCAATCCGCGCAATGCGTCCAGCTCCTGCAAGCGATTGTGGTTCAATAGATTATTTTTCGGGTTGGATGAGTTAGGTTGTAAAGGCATTTAAAATTGCTGTTTAGAGATTCAGAAATTGCTTACGATAAGCGGTTGGAAAGTTAATATTAATCTCTGAAAATAACCTATTTGGAACTAATTTTATTGTTGTGATGAGATGACTTCTCCAATAGCAGGTAGGTTGATAAAAAGATTTTTTTGGCAGCTATAAGTTGATATTCATGTTTTTTAGTGCTCCTGCCCCATGAAGTTTGCTAAATCTAACAGGAGTTCGACTTCTGAATTGATTCCCGTACAAATATCGTATTAACCTCGTCGTTTTACGCGTATTATTTCGTCTCCCGGAAAGTACTTCAATTCAAAGATCTATGATCTTCTTGCGGAAGCTGCAAAAAATGAAATTTTGTACCGTGTCAAATGGGGTAGTATGGTCTATCGCGCGGCAATGGATTTTGTCGAACCCATCTTTTAGTCGCTCCGTCATGGATCGTTCCGAATACTGCCTGATCTCTATCCCGCTGCATTTTTGCGGACCTGTTTCGGAGAATGTACCCAGTACCAAAATGCCGCCCGGCTGAATGCCTTTGGCAAGCACATGGAGATAATTCTGAATGTCTGCCTCTTCCGTGAAGAAATGAAAAGCGGCCCTGTCGTGCCAGAAATCGTATTGCTCCATTGGCTCAAAACTGGACGCATCCGCAACGATCCAGGTTACTTTCCCGGCTTTGTCACCCAGCCTCACCTGGGCCCGTTCCAATGCGTGCGCAGAAATATCCAGTACAGAAATATCCTCGTAGCCTGCCTCCAGTAAAAAATCAACCAAGAGGCTATCTCCACCACCAACATCGATAATTTTAGCCGTTTTGGGGATGTCGCATTGCTCCAGGAAGCTGAGCGATGTTTCTGGCACCGGCTGATACCAGCTGACGTCTTTAAATTCTTTGGCAGTATAGATTTTTTCCCAGTGTTTTTTGCGGTCGAGATTTTCCATCGTGTGTGTTTGTATGCTGTCCACGTGATGTGCAGATCCGGTAAAGGTATTTAATTTCAGCCATACCATGTTCGCGACCAATATCCTTTGTCTGCTTACCAGCTTCGTATTCTTTCAGAACACCAGTGATCCGGCTCTCTGTAAATCTCGACTTTTCAGAGCTTAGGGAGGCTTACATACCCCATACGCCAATTATTTCATCCTTTTCCAACAATCTCCGCCCCATGCAATTTTCTGAGAATCACTTTGTCGATATAAAACGTCCCAAACGGCACGATACACGCCAACAATACCTTCCAGGTAGTCGTGCGGAACTTCCAGTTTTGTTCGACGCCAACGCTCAGTGTGTTGAACACAAACAGCAGAAACAGTGCGCCGTGCACGGGTCCCATGATTTTAGAGATTTCCGGGTTGTTGAAATAATATTTCAGCGGAACGGCGACAAAAACGAGGATCAGCAGCGAAATGCCTTCGAGGATCGCGATGAGGCGCAGGCGCCCGACTTTGGTGTTGAAGAATTTTTTCATGGAATTGGATATTAAAAGGGTCTGAAATAAGGCCTCTGGGCCAGGGGTGAAAAGGGCCAGGGAATTGCGATCAGGATCAGCAGCAGGGCAATTGCAAACCAAATCAGCATCGTTTTGAATTTTTCCCGGTCGCTGAGCCTGCGTTTGGATAGGGCAGAGCCGATCGTAAGCACGACAATTGCAGCGAGCATCAGCACGATGTGGATCAATCCGAAAAACAGGGATTCCGGGTTGTGGACCGCGACGCTCGCATACTTCCAGAAATACTGCACGTGCGGACTTTGCGTAAACAGCAGGATGCCGATCAGCAGCTGGATGTGTCCGATCGTGGCTGTCCAGTGGCGAATTGCATTGTCTCTTTTTGAGAACACCAGGTTGGAAGCCATGCCGCGGTAAGCCAGGAAAATGGACCAGAGCAAGCTGATTAACACGAGCCAGCGGACAATCGAATGGAAAAATGTAAGGGTTTGAAACATGGCATTCAACTTTACGAATGCTGCAAATGTAGTAAAAACATACTAGTTAGTATGTTTTGCTTCAGGAAAATAAATCAGCTATTTTGAATAGGCTCTAAACCTGTGAGATAGCGCTTTAGTTCCTGTAGAAAACCGACATAACAATCCTTGCTGTTGTACAGTTTTCCGAAATTCCGGATGCCCCAATAGCCGGACATCACAAAAAAGATGA